>ULTO01052250.1_pt1 | contig 51686 bp, 50 predicted proteins | sample 1957601 | NCBI WGS metagenome assembly ULTO01 (sample SAMEA4835734, study PRJEB28245) | human gut metagenome | biome: gut microbiome; material: fecal sample | place: Denmark | collected 2008 | reverse complement strand
CTGCATCGGCAAGTGATAGAATGTAATTAACTGCAACGAATTAGAACCAACTATAACGAAGTCGCTGAATTTCAGCGGCTTTTTTATTTTTTCAAAATCCAGTTGATAGTGGCTGGATGGTGTTGTTCACCATATTTTTCTACCGTATTTCTACCGCGAAACAAATTGGGGTTTGTCCCCGATGTCACACTGACGCATTTGGCGACATGGGTGTACAATGGTTTACGTGGAGAGACAAAAAGGGAAATTAAAACTATATGGTTTCACTTAAAATATGGAGAAAACAACATGGAAGTAAAAAGAATTTGTCAATGGTGTGGTAAGCCTTTTATTGCACAGAAAACCACCACCAATTATTGTAGTCCTCAATGTTCTAAACGTGGCTACAAACATCGAATGAAAGAGCGAAGAATGGAACTCATTCAGAGTCAAGAATTGTTAGAGGTAAAGAAGAGACTGGAAAATCAAGAATACTTTACCTTTTCACAAGCAGCTAAATTGATGGGAGTTTCTCGTCAGTACATCTACAAATTAGTCAAAGAGGATAAGTTGAGAGCAAGTCGAATTAGCTCACGAATGTCTTTTATTCGAAGAACTGATATAGAACTTTTGCTTAAATCTAAGCCATATGAACGTGTGATGTCAAAAGTCGAATTTGATATTGCTGAATACTATACTGCAGAGGAAATCGCAGAAAAGTATAAGGTCAACACCAAATGGGTATGGACATATACACGGGAGCATAATGTGCCAAAAGTAAAAATCCGCCAATTCAACTATTACAGCAAGAAGCATATTGATGCTGCTTTTGCCAAATACAAGACGGATAACGACTTGACCGAATGGTACACACCTGAGGAGATTGAAGAAAAGTATGGAATGACACGTGTAGCCATCCGTTCCCATGTCTATAGGAACAACATACCTTCAAAAAAAGAGCATGGGCAGATATTCTATTCCAAACTACACTTTGACTTGTCGAAGAAAACCACAGAAGACGATTCATCGGAATACTATACCGTTCAGGAAGCCATGAAGAAATACAATCTCACTCGTGATTCAGTCTATGGCATTCTGCAATTCCACGAAATCAAACGTGAGAAGAAAGGGCGTTTCGTCAGATTTCTGAAGGTGGATTTCGACCGAATAATGGGTGCAAAATAATGAATCGATGCAGAACTGGACAATGATTCCAAAATGAACAGTGTCTGCATCAAGCCATTATGCACTTTTGCAACAGATTTCAATAATAACTAAAATCAAACGTATTATGTCAGAATGTAAAACAGTAACATTGAGAACACGTCCTTTGAAACATGGGATGCTTTCTTTCTATCTGGATTATTATCCGGGCTATCGTGACACGGAAACGATGAAAACCATCCGTCACGAGGGATTGAATATCTATATTTATGCCAATCCCAAGAACCAGCGTGAGCGAGATTTCAATGCCACCATGTCGGAAAAGGCGGAAGCCATCCGATGCCGTCGCTTTGAATCCATCGTAAACGAGCGATATGATTTCTTCGACAAACGCAAATACAAAGCTGATTTCTTGGAGTATTACAAGAAGCAGTTGCGCAAGCACGACCAAAAATGGGAGTTTGTATATCTGCACTTCTGCAACTTCGTGCATGGCAAATGCACCTTCGAGGATATTGATGTGGACTTATGCAACAAGTTCCGTGAATACCTACTTCATGCCAAACAGCTCAGACGAGACAAACCTGTCAGTCGCAACTCGGCTTCTGGATATTGGTCTACATTTAGAGGCTTTCTGAAGATCCTCTATCGTAATCGAATGATAAAGACCAATGTCAATGACTTTTTAGAGAAGATAGAGACAGTGGATGTGCCGAAAGAAGCTTTGAGTACGGAGGAACTTTATCGCCTTGCAGAAACACCGTGCAAGAAGCCTATTCTAAAGACAGCTTCGCTCTTCTCAATATTAACCAGTCTGCGAATCAGCGATATTCTCACCCTCACTTGGGAAGAAATCGTGGATTTTCCTGCCGGAGGCAAATGCGTTCATACCATTACCGAGAAGACTAAAACAGAAGACATTATACCCATCAGCGAAGAATCGTTAGAGTTGATTGGCTACTCACCGGAGAAAAAAGGTCTGGTGTTCAAAGGATTAAAAAAGTGTTGGACACAAGTTCCTCTGAAAGAATGGCTCATATCTGCCGGAATTACCAAACACATAACCTTTCACTCATTCCGCAGGACATACGCAACTCTTCAAGCAGCAGCCGGTACAGATCCTCGTACCATTCAAAGTAATATGGCACACAAGAGCATTACTACAACGCAGCGTTATATGAAAGTTGTGGACAGCAACAAGGTGGAAGCAAGCAAGAAAATATCATTGATCCGAAAAGGCTAATACAGCCTGATTTTATTACACTGAATAGGCTTAGAGTATGATTACTGAGTATGATTTATACTTTAAACCTATATTTTCTTAAAATAGTGCTGTTTAACTGCGCTTATTTGCAACTATTTGAAATAGTGCGTCTAACTTTGTGCCATCAATCATTTCAAATAATAACAGTCTATGGCACATAATAATCAAAATCACACCAAGAGGGCAAGTTTCATTCTTGCCGTGGCAGTTAACTTATACGCTGTAATCGCCACCTACCTTTATAAAAACTTTCAGATAAATCTGATGGATTACGCCACTCCTATTATATTGTGGACGGTCGGAATTATACTCACGTGTGCAATAGTGCAGCGTTATTTTGAGAATTTTTTTGCCTTCATCTACATAGATTTTTCTTTTGGCAAGCAAATCATTTCAAACTCGGCTATCCAAGAACCGCTAATAGAAAAGTCCGTTACTGAAGAATTGTCTGTCTGTAAGGAAACAACAATCATTGAAGAAACGCCCTTCGTTGAAGAGCCGACTGTCAATAAAAATGTAATCCACACCTTTGTTGATAATTATGAGGAACGACTTGCCGAAGTTGAACGTGAGAAAGCCGCTAAACAGAAAGAAATTTTGAATGCCATCCACGAATATACCACATTTGTAATGGCTGAGTATTTTACAAAAGAAGACCTTGCCGCCCTTCATGAAAATATCGAGTACCTGACACATGGTCAGACTGATTTATACAAACCCATCCGGTCAAAATCAGACAATCCTATCAAGTCCATTGATTTAAGGCATTTTGCATGGAATATCGGTGAGCGTTTGAATCTCAAACTGGAAGACAGAGCAAAATTCATACACATTCTTTTTCCACACGAACTGAAAGATGCAACACTGGAGTATCTGGCTAAAAATCTGCGCACCCAAGATAGCTGTCGAATTCCTCTTGACATTCCTAAAAATGGAGATTATCACTTCAACTGTATGCGAAAAACAGATGCGTAGTCAGTCCTATTCTACCAACTAAAATGATTTGATACGGAACGGCACAATTACTTCTGACTGACGATTCCCTGTGTAACATCATTCTATTGTTTTGCAGCATGTTAAATATTAAAATTTATATGACATGCTAACAAAAGGACTGACTTTTAATGACCTGCCCGAAGTGGTAGGCGAACTGTGCGAGAGAATCGCAAGTATGGAAAATTTGCTGAATGAGAAACTTAATCAGCAACACGAAGTAAAGGAGAACACACACGTTCCCATGACAGTAGAAGAAGTATGCAGCTATCTCGGCATCTCCAAATCCTCGTTCTACTACAAAGCCAAGCATGGCGGTATCCCTGTCATCAAGCAAGGGAAACATCTCTTTATCTATCGTGACGAACTGGACAAATGGTTGGAAACCGGCAGAAAGGGAAATGCTCCAATGAGCATAGAAGAGGAACACGCCCGAATATTGGCTTCAACCCGACATAAGGCTGCAACTAAAAACTGGTAGGATATGGAAAAAACAAACAAGAAGATTCCTACCACAGAGGAACTGAACGCTTGTATAAAAGAGTCAGTGGTGAGTGTAACCGATGTATATGAGCAGCCTCCTGTTGTATTGATGGTCGGTGATGCCACTATCGGGACTTTGGGAAATTTCAGTGCTTCCATTGGCAAGGCTAAGAGTAAAAAGACTTTCAATGTATCGGCTATTGTTGCTTCGGCATTGTGCAATGGCACAGAACTTCATTATCGGGCATCGTTTCCCGAAGGCAAACGGAAAATTCTTTATATCGACACCGAACAGGCAGAATACCATTGCAAAAAAGTCTTGGCTCGCATTTTACAAATGGCAGATTTCCCAAATGATAAAAATGCGGACAACCTGATTATGCTTGGGTTGCGCAAATACTCTCCTGAAATGAGGTTGGCAATAGTTGGACAAGCCATAGACTCAATCCCAGATTTAGGATTGGTGATTATTGATGGCATCCGTGATTTTCTTTATGACATCAATTCGCCCAATGAATCCACGGAAATCATATCCAAGTTTATGCAGTGGACGGATGACTACCAAATTCATATCCACACCATTCTTCATCAGAACAAGAATGATGAACACGCACGCGGGCACATTGGCACGGAACTCAACAACAAGGCTGAAACTGTGATGCAGGTGGAAGTGGACAAAGAGGACAAATCTATCAGTGTAGTTGAAGCCATCCATATCCGTGACCGAGAGTTTGAACCTTTTGCATTCCGCATCAACGAAGCCGCCTTACCTGAATTAGTAGAATCCTATATTGTCAAAGAGAAGAAGAGAGGACGACCAACCAAAGAAGAGTTTGATCCGTACAGAGACATCGCCGAATCTGTACATCGGGCTGCATTGGATGCCACTTTCTCCAATGACAGTATCACCAATTATGCTGACTATGTGCAACGACTGAAAGATGGTTATGCTCAGCAGGGCGTAAAACTCGGCTATAACAAAGCCGTTAAAGTCACCACCTTTTTAAGCAATAAGCGAATGGTCACCAAAGATGGAAAAGAATACTGTTTTAATCGGGACTACCATTACTAAAGGCACGCAAGGTTTACAATTCTTGCAACAATTCGACTTTACTTTATTCTTGGGGCGTAAATATAGGAATAAAGCGCAGTTGGCTGATGGAGATAATTCTCATTTCAGATTTTCAACTTCAACGCCACTTATATGTACACATTCAAGAAGTCAGGTAAGACGAAAACAACAGGTATCTGTTGCGAGATATGCCAAGGTATAACCTCACTGCGTTATGGTTGTACATTGGCGCTCTCGCCTGTTCACTCATTCACAGGTGCGGTACTCGCAGGCTCTCACCTATTCATTACTATTATAGCTATTTATATGGAACAAAATATTGAAGTAGAAACACTATCCTCTGAGGAAAACAAAGAAACAAGGAACGTCTATATCGGAGCTAAAGTAACTCCAAGTCAGAAAGAATATATAAAATCACAGGCTGAAAAATGCGGTATGACGGTAAGTGACTACTTGCTTGCCTGCGCATACAAATACCGACCCAAACCGAGACTTTCGAGCCATGAAACAGACCTGTTGCAGAATCTGGATAACTGTCGGGCAGACCTTGTAAAATACACTTCCGCACTTCATGGAATGTCCACAAAGCAACGAATGATATTGTTCAATCAAGTACCGTTCATGGTCGGTTGGCTCAAAGAGCTTGGCAATATTGCTGAAAATGTCTGCCAATTTCTGAATGCCGTTAAAGAGAGAAATAAGATACCGTCTAACGAAAAATCCGAAGAACTATGATAGCAAAGGCTAAAGCAATATCGCACGGAATAAACGATATTCGTTACATCACCGGTGAATCTATCAAGAAGGAACACCCTGAAAAAATCCATCGAGTGTTGGACAATCTGTTACCCTCACATCTGGACGCTATGGGTATCTGGAACTCCATGCAGCTGACCTTATCACGCTTCAAACCCATCAAGAATTCAGTCATCAGAATCGAGCTAAGCCCTTCTGTGGAGCATACCAAGTTTTATACCATTGAAGATTGGCAAAGATTGTGGCAGGAATTTGTTGCTGAGTTTGACAAACAGGAGATTAAAGACAAGAAAGGCAAGACACTTTCTCACCAAACAAATCTGGCAAACAGCAAATACTCCGTTTGGCTGCATACTGAGTCCAAGGGCGAAGTCCCTCATCTGCACGCAGCCGTTTGTCGTATTGATGAAGACGGAAATATCAACAACGACCACCACATTCATCTTCGTGCGCAGCGTGCAGCCGTGCGTGTTGCCAAGAAACGAGGTTGGACAACGGCAGCCGAGGTAAGGATTGTCAATATTCAGCAGGTGAATCGGGATTGCCTAAATATTTTGAAAGCAATGCCTGTATGGTCTTGGAACAATTACAAAGCTGCCCTCATACAAAAAGGATATACCGTTCACGAAAGATTGGACAAGTATGGCGTGCTTCGTGGCTATGTTATCCGAAAAGGGAATGCCAAATACAAGGCTTCCGAATTGGGAGTTGCCCGAAACCTGATGGCTTCAAAACTGGAGCATACTTGGCAGAAACTGCATCATCAGCCAACTGCCTCTATTGATAATACCACACAGACCACTCAGTCCACATTGGCAGACAAGGCGGCAAGGTCGGTGGATTATTATACCAGCTTTCGCCCTGATACGGTTTCATATACCTTCACTCATACGGGACAAGAACAGCGTTTTTATATTCCTGAAAAAGTGCTTGAATGCTTCAATGATGAGTTTGATTACAGAGATACTGAGAACAGTCAGGAACTCACCGATATGGCTGTTGCGCTATTCATCGAACTGCTTGAAACGCCCAATGTTGCCACTGGAGGCGGTGGCGGAGGTTCTCAAAGCGATTTGCCTTGGAGAGACAAGGACGAAGACGATTTGCAATGGGCACGAAGATGTGCTCGTACTGCCACTCGTATCCTTGGGAAGAAATCGAAAAACGGATTAAAACGATAAGCCATGAAGGAAAAATTTGATTTCACAGCTGAAATGAATGAAGCGAAGACGGTAAAAAACAATCTCCACAACGAGTTTTTAGAGGAAGAAAACCGACTGCTTGATATAAACGTAAAGGAACTGACCAAACTGAATGATAATGTGCATGAGTTGCGAACGAAAGTTGAAAACCTGTCCGAATCCGTCCAAAGATGTGAACCATACATTTCAGACGAAATGCAGAATCTTGCTCTAAAATTCGGGGCTACCCTTCTATGTAATTTCGTCGGCCAGATAGAGAACAAATGCAAAGAAGCCGAGCGAAGAATTAAGAAAGCAGCCAACTTCATTCCCATCCCGGCTACCGCATTCTACATCACCATTATAATACTGGTCGCCCTATCTTCTTTTTTCGTCTGCATCATTGTGGCTAATGCCGAGATGTTGCATTCGGCAGTGATTTGGAAAGCCGTTATAGTCTGTACGGTCATAGCCGTTTTAGGAATTGCGATAACGATATTCTTGCTCAAAGTATTGAAATAGGCATAGATATATTCGGTGCGTAAAAATACTCAGTTCACTGCATAAAATGTAAAGTAGAATGGTTGTCGATTGGTTATCAGCTAATTGCAAGCTCCATTCGATTATAGAGCATAATCGAAAAAGACCACTACCATTCATAAACCATTTGTCCGAAGGTGTTAGAAAAATTCAAATACTTTCGGACAAATGGTTATCTACACTTCTATTCAATCGGAAGAAGGATATCATCACAGAACCTGTCAAAATCAGATTGGAAAAGACGGTCTTGAATGATTCTGTACTTTTCAAACTCTGACTCAGCAAACTCTTTGGCATATTCAGCAGAAACCTTTCCGCTATCCTGCAATATCGGACTATCAAATAAATTAATGAATTTGTCTATTCGCTTTGCCCAATCTTCCATTGTCATGGGTATATGACGCTTTGCCATACTCTCTGCCATATCAAGCGAAGCATTGACTATTCTGCCCATTTCTTCCAATTCTTTTTCTCGCAAATAGTTCTTTGCAACAGAAACATCGGTTTTGACAATTTTACCATGCGGAGCATTTTCCCAAGTAGTCAATCCCATGTGTTCCTTTTCCGCATCAGCACGCTCCACAATAAGCTCTGCTGCCGTATGCCCATGAACTGCATAGTGCATCTTGTTCTGAACCTTTTTGAAGAAAAGACGTGTAGTCGGTGCTTCCTTATTATAGTCGATAGCCGTAGTATAGATATCCGTCAATTTCTGATAAAACCTACGTTCACTCAGCCTTATTTCTCTTATTTCGGCAAGCAAATGTTCAAAATAATCTTCACCGATAAACGAACCATTCTCCATTCGCTTCTTGTCTATTACATAACCACGGATGGCAAACTGACGAAGCACATATGTACACCACTGCCGGAACTGGGTCGCCCGAACAGAATTTACACGATAACCGACACTGATAATGGCATCGAGATTATAGAAGGTCGTGTTATAATTTTTGCCATCAGCGGCAGTTACCGAGTTTTTCTCGGTAACTGAATCTTTGACCAATTCACCGGATGCAAATATATTTTTTAAATGCAGGCTAATATTGTCAGTTGAGCAATCAAAAAGCTGCGCCATCGTCTTTTGAGTTGCCCAAATGGTTTCATCCTTATACATCACCTGAATCCCATCTTCCTTGCCTTCAAGCATAAAGATGAGAAACTCAGCCGTGCTATTTCGTATTTCTATATTTTTCGTCATAATTTGAGCACTACGATTAAACCGTCATCCCTCGAATTTTTCTTCACTATGTAATCGATTTACTTATAAGTAAACGTTTTTGCTAACCTTATCATATGACAACAAAAATTATTCAAATCCTTTATCTGACAATAATTTCCTTAAAAGACGGAGTTCAGCTGTTCTAAATCTACTCCTATATTTTTCTCTCAAAGTCATTTGTATAATCTTAAACTGCCATCCTTCGAGAATGATAGGTGTTTTCTCCCAAGTCAACATTTTTACTATCAAATCATCAGATATTGAATTGTCTGCATTTTCATTTAACATCTCAGCTTCAAAAATTTCATAATTATTGCGACATACAATTTCGTATATAAGAATACCTTTTAACACATCACGTGTATACAATTCATATCCGAATTTTGCTTTATGAGCAATATTTCTTGCCAAATTCTGTTCGGATAAAGATAAGCATCCGGAATCTTTCCCCCAATCAGCTATTTTAATCCAGGTCTCACATGAAATTGAAGATACAAGCTCTAAATTAATTGCATTTTTTTCAACATCAAAAGATTCCTTATCCGAATAACGTTGCACCATGACTTCTTTATTACATATATCATCCCTAATAGAATCAATAGATGGTATTTCAAATTCTTCTTTAACCATTCTCCAACAATCTTCCTTTGTACACCATTCAATAATATTTGACCGGGGGGATTTATCTATAAGAAACTGATTCAGTTTAACCATAAGGTGGTACATATAATCAGATAATTCAGAAGAGACCTTTTGGTTTTTCCAAATTTTTTCCAAATTAAGGCAGCCTTCAGTTGCAACTTGCAAAAGTGCTATACTATAAGGTACCATTACTTGCTTCATGTCGCCAATAGGTGGTGTCTTACTTCGTTTTGTTCCATGCCTTCTATCAACCTCCTTAAATAAAATAGCTTTAGCTATCAAATCTTCAAAGAATATATTATCTACATTGAGATTTTGCATTACATTGTCACGGAAGGCTCTAAAATTAACTTCATTACCATCAACTACACAATGTGGGCCTACAACAATTTTTCCTCCAATTTCAAGCTCATAATAGGAATTAAAATATTTTGCCAACTCATATTTTGTAAACTTGCATTGTTTGGGATATTTTAAGAGAAAAGCCCTTTTCCTTGACTTCGTTTTTGAATTTTGAGTTAGTAAATTGTCGTATTGTCTGCTAATACGATCAAAGAACCAATAATGTTGTTGATTAGAATCAACTGTCATTGGTGTAAGCATATAACGTGATAATTTCTCAATTTCCACAAATATCGGATCATTGGCAGATAAGTCAGCATCATTAATTTTGTTTTGAGTGTTCGCATACTTCGAAATATGCTTTACAATCTCATAGGAATTATCTGTATTTTTGATAACAGAAATCTTCATAGGGACTAGAACCTTATCTATATTCTCCTTTACATCTTTAGATGCATAAAAAAGTGTAGCAGTCGTTTGACCACCGTTTACGATTTGAAGATTATCAATTTTTAATATTTTTGAATTTAACTCATCTAGTACTATAGCATCTGCCGTTGCTGATATACCATTATTGTAAGCAAAAAACATTTTAGGACTATTGATAATAGTATCTTTTATTCCCCGGTTAATTCCTCCTTTAAATTGTAGAAATGACCTTACATTTTGTTCCAAGAGTTTAAAGCCATATTGTTCGTAAAGTGACGCTAGGAACTTTCCCGGCAAATATGTCAAATACCCATCATAAAGTTCAGATCCAGTAGGAATTTGTAAACACTTTGAATTTATACCATACTCTTCCAAATCTAACTGAATTGGCAAACGTGATTGGGCAGACATATTATACAATTTATCAATATCAATGATATTCATAAATATCTTTTGTCCTGAAATCTCTTTAGATGCCGGTATTTCCCCTTTATAACGTGCGTTTGTAAGAACGAAAGCATTAACTCGTATTAAATTGCGACGTATTTCTGCTGAGTTTGATAGTTGATGAGAAAATTCAAATATCGGAGATGTCTCAGCCAATTCACATTCATAATGATTGAAATAAGCCTTAACAAAAAAATTAGTTATACGAGTACATGCGCGATCAACACTTGACTTATCTACTATTTCAATATTTTCAGATGGTTTGTATATAGATATAAACAAATCTATAGTATCACATGTTTCAGATACAGCATAACCATTAATTTTATGTTGATTTTTTGTACCCAGAGCTTTTTCATCATAGGCCACGACCGCATTATCTGTTTCATGTGCTTGTGTAAGCATATCTAAACAGATTCTTGTAAATGATTGTTCCTGGAACTCTCCATTTTCTTCTGCAAATTGCAGAGATGAGATTTCTTTTTTTAATGAGTTATAAAACTTTTCTATTTCAGTCATCACACATGCATTTAGAAAGTACTTCTTGTTCTGTTACTCCGTATGATTCAAATGAAGATACGTTTATAAAATATTTCACGTTACCTACCCCTTCTCTCAGTTCATTTTCTCTGATTCGAGGAAAAGTATCTTTTACATGGTAATAGCTATCTTTGCGCGATTGATAATGTCTACTTGTATATAGATATATCTGTTCTTCTACATATCCAGCCTCAAATAACTTTGCACTAAATAATGAATAAGCTGCCACATCATCTATCAATATTTCTTTAATACTATTGACAATCTCAGGCAATGTTTCGCCTGTTTGCTTTGAGACTTCAACAGAACAATGATACAAAAACAATGTATTCACCATTGTATCATCCAATTGTCTTTCCCCATTTATAATAAGCGATTGCGGATTATTAGTAGATGTGGTCTTAACCTCTACCGCCCAATCTTTTCCTTGAAAATCTCTTAAAGACTTATTGGGTCCTACATAATTGTATACTATGGAATAATACGATCCAGCTACAAAATTAAGACACTTCTTTAAAAAACGTAATTCGCCATAGAGTCCCTGTTGTTCTTCTTTTGAAAGGCCTATGCAACGGATACATTCGAAAAGATTTTTCCAACGCAAAAGCGTATTGCCAAATGTCTGAACGGCATCTGCTATTGTTTTCTCTTCAAATATAGCTTTAATTACATTTTCACATAAATAGGAAAATTCATTTATCTTATTACAATGCTTAATTTTAGCACAAAGGAGCATACAATCTTCGAAACTGCCATCTTCATAAATTTCAACAATAGGATCCAATACAGATGAAAACGGATCAAGATTAAATTTAATCGATTTTGGAAATGACAACGCGATACCATAACAATCCTCGGGGTATTGATAAATGCAATACACAACTATCTTTGTGTTTGCAGAATACAAGCGCTTAGTTAATCCGACCTGTTTTTCTGATTTTAAAATCGACCAAATATCTAGCACTTTATTATTCATCAGAATATTGATTATCATTGGTTTCTTCAAAATTAATCTCTGTTTCAACTAAATCCACAACTTCATTCACCCGATATTTAACCCCACTCGAATTCTTACTATTCGGGAATACTATAGCAAATGCAATAAAAGGCAGGTCATTCTGTTTGAAAGTCTCAACATCACGTTTTATTTTCCCATCAAAACCTATTACATTCGCTTTTTCCGGATTAAGTGGATAAATAATCAGTAAAGGATTATTTGAAGATCGATACTTTTGACGCACAAGGGTTGGAGATGGATACTCTTTACCCCATTCTTTTACGCTAGTATTCTTCTCATGTAGTTCCTTCTTAATTCGAATTGTTTCATGCAAAGCATCTGTGAGATCTTCTCCCAAAATATCCATATCAATAAATTCATCTTTAGGGCCAGAGATTAGGTGGTAATTCTTTAGATTATACACACTATCATCTTGTTCCGGTATTCCTACGCGTGTTCGATTTGTACAAATTCCAGACAATGTGCCATCTGCCAAATAATACACTGATTTATCTAAGTTTGTATGATGGTCATCAGTCGTAGTTTGATTTTTTCTCAATATTACACGCCATGATTGTAATTCATTATAATTATTCACACATGTTTTTATGTATTCGGACATTTTTTCAAAATTCATTTTAATCCTTGAGGTATCGGCGATTTCGAAGCGTTCTATAAAATTACATATTTTTTCATACCCTACATTTATCCATAAATAGCCACGAGGATCATCTTTACCATCTTTGATGTGTCTTTGTCCGAGATTACGTAGAAAATCAGAAGTCAATTGAAAGTTTTTGTCTTTTGATTCTTTTGTACGTTTAAGAGAATATGTTTCTACAAGAGTAGAGGCCCAGGATACTTGAAGATCCTTTGCCGAAAACATTTTTAATGGTGAAGTTATCAGAAGTCCAGGACTTGTTCTTACTTTCAAGGCAAATTGTTGAGGACTGCAATTGCTCTCCCATAGATAGTCAAAATCCTCTCTCAGTTCATTATTAGCTATTGTAATGTTTTTAAACCAATAATTAATTTCTTCGCTCACAAATAAGCGACATACATCCACATAGCGTGGACGATACCCAAACCAACGCCCCATTTGCATTAGTGTGTCATACATTTTAGATGCACGTAAGAAATAACTGATTGTTAATCCCTCTAATGTAAGTCCACGAGACAACTTGTCTCCACCTACCGCAATGACATAATATCCATCCTCTTGGTGTTCTTCGTATGCTAAAACATCAGCAGATGCTCCATTTAAGGCCTTCACCTCAATTTTTGATACAACATAATAAAGTTGTTTTTGCACTTCATCCCACGTCACAGGGGATATACCTTCTTTTAAAACAGAATATTGTGAGTTTATGACCTCCGAAGTGGTCTGAACAAATGATTTATATTCCATTTGAAAACTACCACTTCCACAAATATAATTTTCTTCAAAATCCTTTTTTAGCTGATTGTTAAATTGAATATCATCAGCAAGAATCTCATTTTTGTAAAATTTGAATAATCTATCAACAAGAGTTTTGATTTCATTCTGCCATACTTGAAAGCGAGACAAATGAATAAGCATCGAATTATGTTTATGAGTTTGGCCTCGAACACACCTAACAGCACATGCCAAAATAAAACACCTAACAGCATACTTTAAACTCTCTGGGATGTTTGGATAACATAAAGTATCACGCTCTCCCAGTTTATGCTTATCGGGAACAAAATTCTTATAATCTTTAACTATATTAACAATAGGCAATGGCTGCTCATCTTCTGTATCCAATCCAAACACTTTTTCTGGACTTAGATAAGCAGAGGGTGTTGGTAGATTTACAATGAAGTGGCGAGGAAACAAATCATTTTCGTCTGTCCTATCGATAAATATATTTGCATATGGTGTCGCTGTATAACCCACATATGCATTGCGACGAAATAAAGATAAAATATTTCGAATCTTACCATTAATAGAAGATGCTTTCTCCTTGTTTTTTGAAGTATTTACAGATGCATTATCTGCTTCATCATCAATAAATAGTACAGACTTTCCATCCAAATCTTTTTTAGATAACCACTTCTTTAAATTTGCTAAAATCCTACCATTCTTTTTAACAACAAACAGGATAGGTTCTTTTGTTTGAAAGTTTGCACCTAATGAATTTACTGTTGATTCCTTGAAATCAGATATAACTGTTGTAAAAGCATGGGCTATTGGTTTGTTATCAATCAATCCTACACCTATACCAATCTTCTCGTTGTCCTGTATACGTTCAATGTCTTTAGTTGTAAATCCTAAAAAACATTTCTCTAATCGGTTTTGTGTTTGTGTTCTCAAATCATCAAGGATACCTGCAAACACAATGACAACATTGAAGCCCGCATCTACAGCCTTACAGATAAGTCCCGTAAAGTTAGATGTCTTTCCAGATTGTACTTGTCCAACTACAAGACCTTTTTTGGAAAAATTTGTATCAAATAATGTCGGGTCATACAGGTTATCCAATATTTCATTTGTCAATCTATCTAATTGAAAAATTACACCAGGCTGATACTTTTCCTTTTCTCGAAGAAATTTTTGATATCTGTTCCAAAATTTCCAAGCAATATCTTGCTGCCTAGCATGACTATTTGCGCTAAGCCAACCTGCCCCTGGATTATTGCTATCAAAGAGTGTTCTGTATGGAGAAATTGGAAGGGTATAAAGAGACATGAGCTGTTTTTTTACCTCAAGTTTATCTATATCAGGAAACATAACAGCAAACTGATTTACAGCATCAGTAATTTCTTTATCTGTGGCTGAAATTTTATCTCCAATGTATAGTCGACAAAAATCTATATATTTTTCAATATTTTGTTCCATTATAATAAGTCAATATAATCTTCGTAATAATTAAACGGTTCTACTATCTTAAGTAAATCCTTAGCCTGCAAGGGACTTTTGCCCTGCCGGATTAATGCATCATACATTATTTTTGCTGTTTGCTGAATAGACGCAACATTAAGTAATTTATTCGCTCCATATTGATTCTCATCTTTAGCTTCATTGATGAAAATTGTTTTAGTTGGAACACTAGATTCAATTAATGACAACATTTGTTCAATGGCCTTAGAAGGTTCTATTTCTGCCTGCTTTTTGAAGTGTGTAATAATCGGATTTTCTCTATTAATAATGTATGTCCAACTTGCATCTTTCTTTTTCTCAAGCCATAGAGGATGAAATTGCTGACCAGCACGTTGCTTTAGAATTTTTCCCCGATGCCTAAAAACTTCTTCTGCAAAAGAACGGACTTTTTTTGCATACTGTTCTATCTGCTCTCTACAATCAGCGGGAGGATAGGCTTTAGATTTTTTAATGTCAATTTGCCATTCGGCATCTTGATTATTTGGTAAATCTATAGCAATTCGTGCTAGTTTACAACTTTCCTCTTTCCTAAATAGTCCTAACCAATCGCCAGAAAGTAAAAGTCGTTTACCCCTATAAACATAAAATCCCTGTTGAGCATTCCAGCCTTTGGGACCTTCTGCATTATTAAATGCTTCTTCATTGGAGAAATTCAATTTATGTGGTAATACATACCCTGTCAAAGTAGCATTTCCCGAAAGGTAATCAATGGGAAATGTTTGGCGTTTTGTTTCTGTTGGACAAAATGGATTCCATGGTAGAATAGCATGGCTTCCCCAAATTATAGATGTATGCTTTTCTTCAATGAATCTATGAAAAGTCATAGCAATATGATTTCTAACTTTCTGCAGATCCATAGAAAATTTTTCTTTAGCAGCTTCATTTTCTGCACTTGTATTCACAGGAACAATTCTGTCCAAATGTGACCAAATTACTATTGTGCCATTTTCAATATCGTCTAGTGAGTTTTTTAATTCTTCTGGACACCATTTAATTAAGTTCCATTCTTGACACTCTGCTACAAAATCTAAATCCCACGTCCAAAAAGAAATCATATCATTTTTCTTGCTCATAACAGTCAATTTTCTACATTGAGAAAACGATGCCGTTTTAAGCCCAAGCCCAAAACGACCAAGATCTTTTTCATCTCGTATAGCAAGTGGATTTTGGCAACCAGGTCGCATTGCATGGATAAGTTCTTCATTAGTCATACCTATACCATCATCTTTTATAGAAATAAAAGATCTATCTCCATCCCAATGACGCTGAATGACTATTTGCTTAGCCTTAGCTGTGATTGCATTATCTATAATGTCTGCTACCGCTGTTTCCAAGCTATAACCTATAGCTCTAAAACTCTCAATCATTGACGCTGCTTCTGGTATAGCTTGCTGTATTTCAAGACCTTTATACATAATAAATCTATAGCTGTTTAAAAATATGATTCAATAAAATTGTTACCACATTAATTTCCCATCCGTTACCAGCACGTTCTCCTAATTGCTGGTATGTAAGATGAGCTGGATAGTGGATTTCTCTATAATCTGTATCAATTCTAAATCCCATTAATCTAAAATGTTCATCAATTGACAATTTTCTAAACCTATCCATACCACTAATTGGTGGTTCAACAATTCTAACCACGTTGTGACTGGGAGGAGTTACTGTCATACATATCCTATCAGTACGTATTTTTCTGTTATAATAATCATAACACAATCTCTCAGTTACATGAAAGTAATCTTGAGGCTTGTTATGTATTTCTTTGATATGGTCTATTTGACTTTGTGTTCTATAAAGACTATCATCAGGACATTTATCTAAGAAATCTTCAATAAAATGTTCAAGTGGAAGAGGTGTCGGTTTCATGGAAAAATTCTTTGGCAAACCTCCACCATCTTTTCTCCGTCCAAAAAACCATAATCTTTGCCGACTTTGCGGTATACCGTATTCTGCAGAGTTAAGTATTATTGTTTGCACATCATAACCTATGACATCAAAAATAGCTAAAATTGCCTCGTACGTAGGTTTAAATTTACCCCTACATAAATTCACAACATTTTCCAAAAATAAATATTTAGGTTTTTTTTCTCTGCAAATCCGCACAATATCTGCGAACAAAGAACCACGTGGATCTAATTCACCCTTACAAGCCCCCGCAGTTGAAAATGGTTGGCAAGGGAATCCACCTGTAAACATATCAAAATCTGGAAGTTCCTGTTCTTTAATCAGAGTAATATCCCCCCAATTTTTTATTAAAGTTCCATCTTTTTGCTTATGGTTTTCATTATATAAGTCAATAGCTGATTTACAAATTTCCGAGTATCCAATTACTTGAAAATTTATTTCCTTTGAAGACTTATTAATTCGTTTCATAGCATATGAAGCTCCACCATAACCTGCGAAACCTTCAAATACTCTTATTATTTCTTTTTTATTTTTCATTCAAATAATTTTGCTATTTACTTCTACAAACACCAATACTCATCCCCTTATACCGTATTTTAGAGTGTATTCCATTTTTTATTGCCAACCATTTTGTCCAAATCCAGTACCCCAGCAAACATATCCATTTCTCTTTTGGATACCCCCTGACGAATAGCAAGTCCTCGCCATTCTTTTACGGCTTCAACTACCTCTGAAACAATCTTCTCTGCTGTTTTCCTATTGAGCATATAATCTTCGCAAGCATCAAGCAGTATGCTCAAATCTGCCTTGTTGGAATCTGCGGAGATGAGCAGGCTTTGATATTCATTCAGAGTTGGATTCATATCGTATGCCGGTGACAATGTCCACCCTTTTGCAGTCAAAAGAAAACCGTGATTGCGGAAATGGTCATCACTATTGCCTATGCAGATATTGAACGCTACACGGCGATATAGTTCCTGCAAATTGCGGTCTACATCTGTACAATTCTGGAGGATAAAATCAACTATATCCAGATAGCCGTGTCCTGTTGTTGCATTATCTCCATCTTCCAGTCCCAGCAAGGTCATTGCTGATGCAAAATGAATCCGTTTGCCTTCTTGTGTTCTGTCAAAACGCTTCGAGAGCAATGTATGATATTTCTCTCCTATTGTCAGCACCTTTGTTGTCGCCGCATTTATCCCTGCCTTTATAGCAAGCAAATGGCTGAAATGTTCCCAAAGTCCGGCATCGTAATCGTCTTTACGCGATGGAAACTTTGCAACGTATAGAGTTTTATCCGTGTCTATTACATTGGCTTTAGGTCTTGCTCCTCCCAACGAAGAACCGGGCTGAACAAGCTGAACAACCCACTTCCGGTCTGGAAGGATATTCTCTTCTTCACTCTTTTCTATTTCTTCACTTGCCGCTATCAACTCCCTAATATCTGTCAATGGTGGTATTCGCAATGACTCACTCACATTGATAAAGTCTCCATTGGGGTCTTCCTTGAAACGGAAGCTTCCCATTCGGGAAAAGTCATCAATGCCCGTCAGGAAATCAAAAGAAGACAACCTACGAATCGGCCTTTTCTCCTCAGCAGCTTCAATCTGTTCACGACGCAATAACAAAGTCCGTCCCCATCGGTCGGGCAACGCATCCGAGAAACATCCGAATATATCTTTACCCGGTTGCGTATATTGCTGACCGGGATAATTATTTAGGTCATCACTCAAGAACAAGTCTCCGTGCTGCGCCAGCCATTCCTTGCTAAAAGTAAAACAATAGCTATCTGAACCACGAAGAGATTCATAGCTCAATTCTCCAATGATTTCTATTTCTTTAAGCCAATCAAAATCGGCATATACATACAATTTCTTCATGGCTTATTCTTTTTTAGAGGCTCGCTCCCTTGTCTTCAAACTCAAATCCTGCAAGGTTTTTCCCATTTTATCTTCTTTAGCAAGCCACAGAATATCTTCTTCAAGTTGCAAAGCATACAAAACACGCAGATAGATACCAATAGACACCGTTGGTGCACCTTTCTCTATTCGTGACACAGTCAATGGAGAACAGGTAGCACGCTCTGCCACCTGAGCCACACTCAGATTCCTACGCAAGCGAGCCAGCTTAATCTGCTCACCCACAATCTGCATCTTCTGTTCCAGTTTTCTGGGCAATTTCGTACCCATTGTATTTTTCGCCATATCTAACTTATCATATAGTATGCAAAGATAATCATTTTAATTGATTTAATGATGTGTTATACACCATATTTTATTCGTCATCTTCATCGAGATAAGTCCAGTCTTTTGTAGCATATTCCTTTTCAAACTCCGCCAAATCTTCCTTGACACGTTCACGGAAACACTCTTCGCTATCATCTCCACTCATCATCCAATCAACCCGTTCGGCATATATCTCTGCTATACGAATTTGCCGGTAGGCCTCCTTCATTGCATCAATCGTATCCTCTTTTAAATCCAACACTTCCATACCATAAGGATAGTGGTCATATACACAATGACAGATTGAATATAGAACAGGTATCTTTTTCCCGTCAAATGCTTTCTCCACAAACGACTCTTTAGATTGAAATATAACTTCGTCATCCCCCAAATGCATATCGACAAACTTTTTCTTTGGGCTTACAAGCTTTTGGCGACTTAGTAGAAAAGATTCCGCTTCCTCGTAAGTCGAAAATTTCAAGCCGTCCATATAATGGTGGAAAGAGGTTGAACCATCTATTTCGTAAATAGTCCAATAATCCCCATCAATTTTCTCCGGCTTTGGTTGCAAAGCTTTTGCAATGTCACGCTCGATAGTCTCTGCAATCTCACGCATTGCATATGTACTCCTATCAAAATATCCGCCACTCATATTATTTCTTCATAAATTGATTACTTTATCCTATACACTTCTCCTTTTGCATTGAGTTTAAAATTAAATTCTCTAACAGGTGTTATTCTATTAACGGTATTAGCGAAGATTTTCAACAACGGTTCTTTTGAATCTAAATCTATAGTCGCAATATAAAAATCTTTTATATAAGGTTCATTTTTAAGACTTTCAAAAGCCTCTATAAACTTATCTCTATACAATAAGATATCTTTTTCACTAACACAGCTATTTTGAAGTAATTCATCTACATCATAATCAATGTTGTTTGCAATATATTTGGCCGCATTCGAATATTTATCTTCAATTTTTACAGGAATAAACTTATATGTTTTGTCAATCAATTCCATTTTATAATATGACAGTCCTCTACCTTTCATGATACTCATTATGTAGTTAATCTGCTCTTCTTTCATTCTGCATCCAAAATAAATTCCAGTAATTGCCCTATAATCAATATCAAACAAGCCCTGTCCTTCAACAATCAAACGATGCTCCTCTTCATGCTTCCATGAATAGGATTTCGTTCCCAAGAAAGTCTTTAGAGTTTGATTAATGTCTTTTCCTTGAAAAAGAGTTAAATCCGCAGTAGGGACTCTTCGAGAATAATCTACATCAAAATCAAAAATAGCTTGAAAATATTTATTGTAATTTAGTGAGTCTTTGAGTGTATCAATGTCATATTCTATAGCAAATCCTGTATGCCCACCTCCATAATACGCCCATAATAATTCATTAGTCACATTATTACTTAGAGAATAAATTCCTATTTGAGAAAACTTCTCAAGCAATCCTTGATACTGCTTTTTAACATCCCCAGAAAACCGCTTAAACACTTCAATCAATGAAATTATTTTATAGTCGCTACAAAAGCCTTCTGTTGGGTCATTTAATTCACTTTTTGTAGGAAGATAAATTTGGTTATTCGCAAGGGTACTTACATCTCTATCAAATATTGATTTCCCGTTTTTATCAAAGACCCCTATACCACCTCTGTATTTATAACACTTTCTCATATTTAACATAAATTCTATATAATTTGAAACATTTCGAGTTTTCGTCAACTAAAGATGGGGCGACTGAGATGACCCCACCACATCAATATGTCATATAGTAAATAAAACAATCCTTATTTATTCATTATATGATATATTGTCAGTTTTAAGGGGTTGGGGCAATATGCAAGTGGTTTAAATAGTCAAAACACTTGATTCCTTAACCATTCACCCATAAAGCGGTCGTAGATTATATAACCGTCCGTGGTTTGATAAACCAATTCATTTGCTACCAGCTTTTTCAGAGCTGAACTTACACTGCTTGCTGCCCGGAGTTTGTGTTTGCTAATAAAGTTTCCAGCAAGAACTTCTTTGACACAACCTTCCTGGGCAATGGCTTTCAACAAACGCACGTGACCTGCTGGGTATGCTTTCAATAAGTCGGCATACGAATAACTCTGCTCGGCTACAATCTGTTCCATAGCATACGTAATCGAAGCCATTTCCACATCCCTGTTGTAACCATACAAGCGGTTCAGAAGATTCTGTATGTACCATGTATGCCCATCGAATTTGTCGTAAATTGCATCAAATACTTCACGAGGAAGTTGCAGATTATTCTTGGCAAAATGTGCCATTGCAAAATCGGCATACTCATCCCGATTGACAGTTCCGATAGTGAGCAGTTGCGTACTCTGATAAAACGGTCGTTTGGATGACGTGAACATTTCTTGCATAACATGCTGCTTGCTTCCTGCAAAAATAAAATTCACATTAGGCAGGAACTGGATATATGAACGCAACAGAGCCTCCACGCCTTTTTCGGGATATTCCGCAATCTGCTGAAACTCATCAATGGCAATATAGCACCGTTTTTCCGACGAACCGAGATAATCAAAAATCTCTTTAAGTGTACTTTCCTCTTCTGTCGGGGAAACATCCACGGTTACCTTTGGAGTTCCTGTTATCTCATCAAAAGTGAACACCGGACGACAACTTCGGATAAATTGCCCTATACGGTTCAATGCTTTTTGAGGAACCGAATCCAACTGTCCCAATACCGTGTTGGCAAACAAACGCACAAAATCACCTAACGATTGAGTGGAATATATATCCATATACAGCGTAACAACATCTGACTTCTGTTCTTTAAGCTGATAAAAGGCATGATGAATCAATCCTGTTTTTCCCATACGGCGCGGAGCAATGAGCGTTATATTCCGTCCGTTGTAAAGGGCTTCAAGAATAGTGGAGCTTTCCGCTTTGCGGTCGCAGAAAAATTCGGGACTATGATATCCTGCTATCAGGAATGGGTTGTTTGGCTTCAATGTATTACCATTTTATTGTTACATAATTATCGTAACGCAAAATTAGCAATATAATTTGGAATAGCCAACGAACTCACGTAATTATTTGCCTACCAAAAGAAAAATGACTTTACTTTCGTTCCGTACTCATATATACGTCTATTAAAGTAAAGCCAAACAAAGGGAAAGATGAATAAACTTATTTTTGTCTTTTCGCCAGCATAAATAATTATCACTAAACTGATAATTAAGTACCATATATCGTTATTATCTTCACTATATTGATATTTATGCCACAATCGTAGCGATAATAAAGTTTCCAAAATAGGCAACCTTTGCAAATAAATTGTTATATCCAGCATTATTCTCTTTTGGCTGGCAATCCATAGATATGAAAACCTCTTATATTTAGTTGATATTCTTGGCGAAAATCTCACGTAAATTCAGTACTTTTGTAGGCAGATAGAAGATAGGTGAACTTCGGTCGGGAGGCTATATGCTTCTCCTGGTTCTAAAGAAACAAAGGAAACGCAGAAACGGCGGATTTTGAGCGAAAAGAACAAGTCACAACAGCCTCAAAAAGGCTATTCTACCGTTTAAACTGCAATCCTTTGATTTGCAATTACATCTACATGCTTATACGGGAAAACGTAGATTCTTTGAGCAGTGGTTTCAGAAGGCATTTCTCCTAATCCAGTGTCAATTTTAACAAGTGGTTTTACAACAACAGAATCCCAGTACCAATCCCATAGGTCAGAGACAAATTTATCTATCGTCTTGTAATGCTTTTGAGGCTTATCGTAGGCAAAAATTTTAGCTTCAGTAAAGTCAAACCACGGATCTCTTATAGCCGCGAAATACTCACCGTCGTTAAGAAGGATCACAGGCCATTTATCGCAAAATAAATCTGCGAATGCTCGTGGATTGTCAGTGTGGATAGGAATAATGGCTTTGGGATCCAGCTCTGTAATTAACTCATCGAGACTCTTCATGTCGCAGTGACCGCTGGTGTGCATATACCTATAATCATCGCCGACAGATTTTGCAAGAGCAGGATTATAAGCTGCTTTAGACACATCGAGGTATCCGTTCCACATAGAGAGGTATTTTACTCTGCCTTCATCCGGAAGTTGATTCAGCAATTTGTCAAACCGCTCTCCCTGTCTTGCAACAAGTACATAACCATGTTTCGAAACGAAATCTATAAATTTATCATTGGCAATAAATTCAGTTCCTCGTTGTATAAGCTTCTGAGGCTTCTTGCCTTCTATGTAATTATACAGTGACGATTTGCTCCAGATTTTATCCCGTCCGGCGACTATATCCATAATGCGCTTCTGATAGGCATCCACATAGAACGGACGGTTTGCTCTGATAGCAGCATGATACAGACCAAACAGGCGGTCTATATTGGTTGACGAGACATAGGCCACATTGTATTTGTTCTCGGTGAAAGCCTCTTCAAAATCCTTTTGAAGTTCATGCTCCGGTATAAGAGTAGCTTCTGGTCTATTGACATTTGTGGCTTCACATACAATGTAATCAGCTCTCTCTACATATCTTTCAATAACCGTTGCCAACTTTCCGCTACGGAAACCGTGTTTGCGGAAATCTCCAGTATGGAAAACCTTCAGTCCTTTAACCTCAATGCAGAACGCATAAGCATCAAAAGCTGAGTGGTCAACCACTATTGGGGTAATATCAAATTCACCGAAAGTGAAATGTTTTCTTGGGACGAAGGTGTTGACATTGTTAAGACGCTCGGCCATCTTACGATGCTCTACACTTACTGTGCTTAAATGATTTGCAAGTTCTGATGCTATTTCTTTAGCCATCTTGCCCATATATATGGGCAGCTCTGGCGGTAGTTCGGTGATTTTGCCGATATGATCGCCATGATAGTGCGTGATTAACAGAGCACTTTTTTGTAAGTCGCCACAGGTCAATCCATCTATCTCCAACTTTTTGTCAGACATAGGTGCGCCCGGTAGCTGTTCGCCGTAATCGACAAACAGTTTCCACCCATTAGACTCGTATTCGGTTACGCATCCTCCTATCTGATTGGAGCCGCGATGAACTGTGATTCTCATTTTTTAATTTCAGATAAGAATGTGCCGGAAAACTCAAAGTTGTGAGTCTCTGAAAATTTCTGGGGATTATAGTATAGGCTATGGCAATGCAACTTGAAATTTGTGCCGGGAACTTCAAGAACTTTATTCTCGAATGTTTCGGTAATGCCTTCTGGCATTATGGTCACTACCTCTATATCAAAATGGTCTAAACATCTTGAATTTCTGTTTCGCTTGGTCTTATGGCCCATAAAAAATTCCATCCAGTCAGGCTGTTCAGTCAATAATTTCGCCACAAAAGTAGCATAAGTTATTGCCTGAGACATCGCTGTTTTCTGACTTTCTGAGGCTTTATTCTCATCCTTGATTTCAATGACACACAAGCGTGTATGGCAGTTACCTTCCGTCTTTATTCGTGCCAACATATCAATGCCTCCACCGCTGTATTTGACATACTCTGGATTATGAGTACTGGCTTTTAATGGAGTTGGCATCTGAAAAAAGTTTCCATGCAAAAGAACTGGCTGGATGTTATGAAGAACTTTCTCTGCGCCTATCCTTTTACGGAATTCTTGAAGAAGTGCATTTTCTACTTCATGTTCAGGACTCTTTGTTTTGGTTTCTAAAGACAGATGTTTGAAAAACGCGCGGAATTTTGTAGCCTCTGCTGAATCCCAATCTACGGCTTCTTTATATTTTAGCGGACATCCTTTAATATCATGAGTTGTAGATTCCTCAACAACACATTGTAGTGTCACTTTGTCAGTTCTTCCAACTTTCACTTTGCCAACGTTCTGTCCTTTGAAACGGAGATAGTAATTTTTATTATTACGATCTCCTACTGTCGTATAAACAGATAGTCCTTGAGGTTTTGCGAAACCTTTGGCTATTTTGTCCGGATTTGACCAAATGTCAGAAAGGTATCCTTTATACCTTTCTTGCCATTCACTATTGGCCTTCAGTATTTCGAGGGTTTTGTTTATTATATTTAACATCTGATATGATTTAAAATAATTACAAATTTAGTGATTTTCAGAGGGTTTACAAAGTAGTTTGTTGTAATTCTCCATACCGAGTATTGATTTTAATTCATCCTCGGTGATGAAGTTGCCAGTGTCTCCGGCACAGGTGTTCCATCTCGAAGTGATTGAGACGATTTTGTTTTCAGGGCTGACTTCAACGGCGATGAGTGAATATCCGAATCGGTCACGGGGGAAACCGAATCCCGGAATACAAGGCACGTCCCACCACTCTCTGTTACCACAGAAGTAGAAACGGTTGCCATTGACAGTATAGGTATTGAATGACTCTTCTGAAATAACGATACACCAAGATGTCATATCGAGATATTGACGAGCCTCAGCATAACTTCCAATATAACTGACTGTATAGTCAAATTCAATCTTTGGCTCTTCAACTGGAGTAATAGGTGCCATTCCTATGATTTCACAGACCGTTTCGGGGGATGCCTCATTGAAAGTGTTGTCGAAAAAGTCAAAACCGGGTGTCTGGTCAAGGACCTTTAGAATAAGTCGCACACGGCTTACATCATCAGGATTGTTGATGTCGATAAGTCCTGCAATGTTCCATATCAAAAGTCCAATAGCAAATTTTGACAGTCGGCTCTTCAGTTCAGGAAACAATGCAAGATAGTTGTCCACCTCGCTCTCTGACCCAAACTCGGCAAACCACCAGGTTATTTCTTTTCTGTATTGTTCTTCCATAATCACGATGCAAAGTTAATAATGTGGTGTCCCATTTTTCGAGACACCACAAAAAATTTAGAGATTTACGACTATAACACGACGACCGAGTCGCTGGGCTTCTTTGATGGTATGATAAGTTCCCTTGGGCTCAGCGGAAGGAAACGCGATAACGGTTGATGCCTCTTTTACGATTTGAGTATTACGCTTCAAAGTTGCATATCGTCCATAAACGTCATACTGCGGAGCGAACTCCATGTAGGGTTTGTGATGGCGGGCCGCGAATAATTTGGCGAAAGTGTCAACTCCTTTTGCGCCACCGGAGATTACCATCTGAATCTCGTCGGGATTGATTTTGTTGAGCAAGAGCTTCTCCCACTCCTGATAGGTTACACCCGGATTTCGAGTGCCAACGATTGCTAATTTCATACTTCTCTTTTTGTGTTGGTACTCTTCTTTAATACGATGAAGGATTTTAACCAAATGTAAACATACGTTAAAATTATTCTATTTTTCAAGTTTCCTCGTATCGCATAATTGAAATACTGCTTATATTTCAGTTATTTACAAGTTAAGAATATTTAACAGGTGGTAAAATTTCATGCTGTACCGTAAAATGCGCCACCCTTGGTGTAATTTTGCGCTCATGAAAGAATGTCGTAATAAAAACGCAGTGCGCAAAATGACTGCGCAACGACAATCTACCTTTGTACCGAAATATTAAAAGCATCAGAATATGAGGATAATAGAAGAATATGACGTAAAGATATTTACGGACAACATCGAGGAGAACGCCTTGGACCAAATCAAGGAACTCCTTTCGATTGATGTGTTTTCCGACAAGAAGATACGCATTATGCCCGACGTTCACGCCGGTGCCGGTTGTGTCATAGGGTTCACAGGCGACCTCGGTGACAAGGTAATTCCCAATATAGTGGGCGTTGACATCGGTTGCGGTATGCGCATCCTCAATCTCGGCAAACTCTCCGAAATTGACTTTCACGCATTCAATGAGCATATTCGTGGCAATGTGCCATCGGGTATGATTGTGCGCGAAGACCGTTTCGGATTCAAACCCCTTGTCGGAGAGGAAATGGATATTTATCGTGAGGCTAAGCAACTTGTGACCGAACTTTACTGCTACCGTGAGATAAAAGACTCCGGACGTATCAACAAGGCAATCGGGTCGCTCGGCGGTGGCAACCATTTCATCGAGCTTGACAAGGATGATGAGGGGAATGTTTACCTTGTGATTCACACCGGCTCGCGCAATCTCGGCAAGCAGGTGGCCGACATCTATCAGGCAAAAGCCGTGAAACATCTTACCGACGGAGCCGACGAGTTTGAAGAGAAAATCAAACGCACCATTGAGGAATACAAGGCAGCTGGTCGTCGATCTGAATTGCAGAGCGTCATAAAGAAGATGCGCAAGGAACATCAGGAAGCGGAACCACGCCTCCCTGCCGCTCTTTGCTATGTCGAGGGTGAAGGGCGTGAGCACTATCTCCACGATATGCGTCTTTGTCAGCGATGGGCTGTGCTCAACCGTAAGCTTATATCGCTGTTGCTTATGCGGTTTTTCCTCGGTGTGGAGGTAAAAGAGGAATTTGAATCGGTTCACAACTATATCAGCGATGATAACATCATCCGCAAAGGCTCTATCTCTGCTGCCGAGGGTGAGCGTTGCATTATTCCTCTGAATATGCGCGATGGTTCTTTGCTTTGCACCGGCAAGGGCAATCCTGACTGGAACTTCTCTGCACCTCACGGGGCCGGACGAGTATTGAGCCGTACTCAGGCATACGAGAAAATAACGATGGAGGACTTCGAGGCATCCATGCAAGGCATCTATTCGGAGTCAGTCAACGACTTCACTCGCGACGAGTCGCCGATGGTCTATAAACCGGCAGAAGAAATCATTGCCAACATAGGTGACTCCGTCTGCATAGACACCATCATTCGTCCAATCTTTAATTTCAAAGCGTCATGAATTTCACAACAATCGGGAGTTTTTTTGATGAAGCAGAAAACGAATTTGAACCTCAGGAAATGAAAGAGCCAGTCGAATTCATAGGTAATTTTGCCCATTCAAAAAGTCGCAAATGCGAAAACCTTATTACTGAAGCAGCAACTATTCTTGAAGAATATGGTTGGAGAAATGAATTTGCCATGTATTATCATAAGGATAAGACTCAAGTAAGGCTTTATCTCCGCATGGATTACGTCGCAAGTTGTTACCTCGACGGGACATGGGAGAATATCAAGGAAAGAATCCCATATATAATTCCTTTACTATTAGCTACAATAGAACTCCGTCAAGAGAAAAATTTCGGCGTGATTTGGATTGATCGACAAGTAACAAAGTTGGACTGGTCAAAGCCTGAGGGTTCTATGAATGTGTAAATATAAAAACTGTGATATTATGAAATCAATACAATCTCCCGATGGAGTCGCACTCCTGATGGAAAATCTTTGGCTCCGCCATAAAGCCGGGATTAAGCAGCGTCCATGCAATGTCTTTATGGTAGAACTGCCTCCACCGACAGAAGAAGAGTTGGCGGAAGCTCGTAGAACGACACTGGAGAATGACCGTCCGGATGATGACCCCGAGGAACTATATGGCGCATGGATTTAACAGACCGTGACAAATGAAGAAATTTTGACTTCGATTCATGATTATACCCAATCCTGTATCACAAAATGTGACAGGATTTGATTAAATTTGCAGCGTTAAACTCAAACAGATATGAACCAACTACAAAAATACACTTGGCTGATTGATACAATCCGCCGTGCCGGGAAGATTTCTCATAAGGATCTTTCCGACCGTTGGGAGCGTTGCAAGGATTTGAGCGACTGCAAGCCGCTTCATCGCGCCACGTTCAACCGCTGGCGCGATGCAATCTACGAGCAGTTCGGGATAATGATTGACTGTCAGAAAGTTGGCGGTTATCTATACTATATCTCAAATCCGGAGGATATTGACGAGGACAAACTCAAAAAGTGGATGCTCGATTCCTTTGCAGTCGGCAATATAATCGGAGAGAATCTCTCTTTGAAAGGCCGCATATTGGTTGACGAAATCCCTTCAGGCCGCGATCATCTGACCACAATCCTTGATGCGATGAAGGAGAACCGGGTCGTGAATATCACATATCGCCCTTTCAAGAAGGAACGTAACTATACATTCCCCATTGAGCCATATTGCGTGAAACTGTTTGATAACCGTTGGTATGTGCTCGGTCACAACAACCGTGACGAGATAAAGATTTACGCCCTTGACCGTCTGGAGAGCGTAGAACCGACATCAACGCTCTTCAAGTTGCCAAAGGATTTTGATGCCACAGAGTATTTCTCGACAAAATTCGGCGTGGTCATTGGATATGATGTCAAGCCGGAGAGAATTGTGATTCGTGCCAACGAAGACCACAAACACTATCTGAAAACCCTTCCGCTACATCATAGTCAGCGACTTATCGAAGACTATGGCGAGTACGCCGACTTTGAACTCTATCTCTCGCCGACGTATGACTTCGTAATGAAGTTGCTCCATGTCGGCGCGATGATAGAGGTCGTTAGTCCGGCTTCTTTGCGCAGATCAATGAAGGGCTGGATTTCAGAGATGTATGAACTGTATAAGAATGACTGACAATGCAAGACTTTGTAGCAATAGACTTTGAAACAGCCAATGGCCGACGCTCCAGCGTGTGTAGTGTCGGCATCGTAATAGTTCGTGACGGTGTGATTGTTGACAGATTCTACAGTCTTATTCAGCCTGCCCCCAATTATTATACATATTGGACTACTGAGGTCCACGGACTCACCCGTCGGGATACTGACGGACAACCGACATTCCCGGAAGTGTGGGCGCAGGTGGCAGAGAAAATAAAAGGCCTGCCGCTTGTAGCACACAACCGTCCTTTTGATGAGAGTTGCTTGAAGGCAGTATTTGAGGAGTATGATATGGAATATCCCGGTTACGAATTTCATTGCACACTCGCTGCCTCCCGTCGCTGTCTTGACATTCCGAGCCATCAGCTCCATTTATCGGCAGCCGCCTGTGGTTATGACATGGAAAACCACCATCATGCGCTTTGTGATGCCGAGGCTTGTGCTGCTATAGCGTTGAAATTACTTTAATCATTCGTTTGAATAAATCAGATATAATATGAGACAAAACGAATCTTTTTCAATTAGACTAAAAGCCTTGCTTTCACGTCTTGACGATATGCAGGGAAACTACTCATCAGATGAGGATAAAGCTTTATCCGATTTAGATGAGATTAAAGAGGAACTTGAAGAAATAAATGAGCAGTTGTTTCATTTTGAGGATTATTTATACACCGGCGATAAAGACCCGAATTATTTTGTCAAAAAAGCGGAAGAATGTCGTAAAGCACGGAAATTAAGTAATCGTATTGAGCAAAAAATTGTCAATTTACGTAGGGAAATCACCGGATATGATGAGCGTGAGATTATGCAGATGATGTATCCCAATGAAGATGTAGATTCTGAAGATTTTGAAGACGGATTTGACATAGAGGACTTTTACGACGAAGACTAAAAATCTTTTTGGTGTTACCAAATCTGATACACCGCTGTTCTACCTTTGCAGAGTAACCATCAAAATATTAGATATGGCACTCTTCAAAGTAACCACAAAACGTCTCCTTCTTAGCGGAGGCAAGCGACTCGAAGCCGGCATGACTGCCGAAGTTTCTTTCAATGGAAGCACGCTTCCTTTTGCCAACTCAATCGTAAAGGCTGAGATTCAGCGCCAGTCCAAGATGAAATACAACGTGGATTTCCCAGTTGGCTACATGAACGGCAACGAACTCAAAGTAGAGAAACTCTAACTTTGCCAGCAAATCTATGCAGTGATAGCCAACCCTTAGCTATCACTGCATTCCATTATAATAAACTGTAATCACGATAAGATGAATGATTCGGAATTATTTGACCGATATGTCCGCATGAATTTACCTACCAGTTTTCGCGTAATTGGTATCGGGGAGGCAACAAAAGAAATAATTGAGACAGTAAAGTCATACGGATACGATTGTGTGTCCGCCACAGTATTAACCGAACCCTTTGAGTGTGTCCCAACCGATGAGGATAAAATGGTAATCATTGTGGTGAAAGACAACGAAGATCATGCGAACAGTATTGCCAAAACATTCCATGATGCCGGAGTCCTGACCCTTGGTTTGCTTGACAATGCCGATTTTGATTGTTATGACAGCGTGGTGTCCGAAGCCTCTTGCGCTGAGTACCCAGACATCATAAAGGCAATCCTCCAGCCGATAGTAACACAAGGTATGATTGCCTATGACTTTAACGATTTGCAAACCACTCTAACTGACGCAAAGCATTTCCTCCTAAAGTCAGTAACACGGTGTGGTAATGAGCGTGTCGCAGAAGCGATTGGTGACATTAAAAGAGCATTGTCTTCATCTAAGCTCGATAAAATAGAACGCCTTTCGATTTTTCTGTATTTCAATAAGGAAGGGGAACTGCCATTGGTAATGCAAGAAATGACAGCACTGACCGATATCATTAGTGAATTGCCGGAAAGCGTTTATGCCATTTGGGCAGTCTATCCCGATGAAAGTATGAAAGATGACGAGGTCAAAGTCACGATACTTGCTGCTGGAAAGGAACTGGAGAATGGATAAAGTAATTCAGAAACAGTTGGCACTACTCAAATTCGCCATACTCCCCGGCATATTGGGGGCATAGCCTGCTTTATCGGGCCACCTCATTCAGCCTTGATTAAAGCAAATATCGGTGTTGTAATCGGATTTGCTCTCCAGCACAAGTATATGCGCCCCGTATTGAAAGAGTTAATGAAAGCATCGGATGATTTTTTGACCAAAATATAAGAAAAGGATAACCTGTATCTAAATCTGCTACATGTCGGAGCTAATTTTGCGGTGAGCATTATTGGCCCCGTTTTTTATTATGGCAAAGAAAGTTAGAACTAAATCACTATTTCCGTCAACTCCGAAAGAGCACATTCGTCAGCTTGTCGAATGGATGTCGCAGGGAGTCTATGAAAAGGAACAGATTATAGCCGTGGCACTGTTGTGCGCTGTGGCTGGAGAAAATATGTTCCTTCTCGGCCCTCCCGGAACAGCCAAAAGTATGGTTTCGAGTCGTTTGAAAATGGTATTCAAGGATGGCAAGTCATTTGATTACCTGATGTCTCGATTCAGCACTCCTGATGAAATATTCGGACCCATATCAATTTCACGATTAAAGAACGACGACCGTTATGAACGACTGACCGCAGGATATTTGCCAGAGGCTGATGTTGTGTTCCTCGATGAAATATGGAAAGCTGGGCCGTCTATCCAGAACACCCTTCTGACTGTAATAAACGAACATATCTTCCATAATGGAGGACAAATAATGCGCACGCCAATGAAAGTGCTTATTGCTGCCTCTAACGAACTTCCGGCAAAAGATGAAGGTCTCGAAGCGTTGTGGGATCGCTTCCTTGTGCGGATGGTTTCAAACTGCATAGAGAGTGATACCTCCTTCTTCAAAATGATAAAGGGTGCCGGTGTTGATATGTCGGAATTATCGGAATCGTTATACATTACCAATGAAACATATTCCAACTGGCAAAACGAATCAAAGACCGTAGGCATTCAGGATTCGGTTGTCAGTGCCATAAAAAACATTCGGAAGAGTCTTACTGCTCTGGAGAAGGAGGACGGAAATCAATTACGATATTATATCTCTGATCGACGTTGGCGAAAAGCGTACAAGCTGATGCAGACCTCAGCCTTTCTGAATGGTCGCATGGAGATAAATCTTTCAGACTATCTATTGCTTATACATAGTTTCTGGAATGATGTGGAGTGTATTCCCAATGTGCTTAATGCTTTTACTTCAAGTATCTCAGATGCGGTGCTGAAAGGGTTGGCGAAGATTGATAAATCTATTCGCCAACTTATGACTCCACAGCAACAAACCGCACAACAATCAACACAGTTACGATTAAACACAGACGGGAATGATTTTGCTGAGTATGATTATTTCTACTATCTCGTCGAAAATTATCCGGATGGAGATACCTATTTTTCAAAATGGGACTATGCCGCGTTATCAAATCAGACTCGTGACGGGGTGAGATATTATGACAGCAAACGCAAGAAAATCATCATTCACACAATCGTTCCGGGAAGACCGTTTGAAGCAAAATCACAGAATGCTTCGAATCTGACAAAGGTAAAGATTCAGAGGTGTCAGAATGGTGCGATAATCGACGGCACTCCATACGCTTTCCGCAAGAAGGCTGCTCAATCAGCAATAAGTTCAGAGTCTTTACAGACATCGCCTGTATATCAGCGTGTATATTTGATTCAGGACTTATTCAGGATTTGTGTCGAAGAATGGGAGAAGTCGGTATCATCAAACTGGACCGATTGTGATAATATATTCCTTTCTCCCAATGATCTTGCACTGGTTAACAAGATGCTGAAGGATGTCAGTGAACAGATAAAGACCATAGAGGTCAAACTCAATAACGTAGTTATGTTGATAAAATGATTGACTATACCGACATTGACGCCAAGCTGGAGGAATATAGCGAGGCTTTTGACTTCTACATGGAATGTGGCGAGATGCCTCCGACCATGCCGCCCGATGATTGCCTCGCCGGTTATATGCAGGAGGTCATTGACAATAATCCTCAGATCGACGGCTCGGACTCAACATGGGTTGAGGTGCTGAAAGAAGACTTGATTTCTTTCTTCACTGCTTTGCTGGAACAGTTCCGGGCAATGCAGATTGAAGCAATGAAAGAACTTGCCATGATTACTCGTTTCAGAGAAGCGACCATTGAGGAGAAACGCAAGATGTGGCAGGAAGTATGTGGCACAATTGAAGCCGGCTACTCGAAATATGATGTAAATCTTTCAGGATATACGGCGCAGTTCAAGACAGACGACAAGGGTGCTGTATTTTCGGCAATGACAAGCGATTGGGAAAATGCTTGTAAGGCTAAGCTCGATCGAAAAGAGCGTCAGATGTTGAATCGTGCGAAAATGAGGTTTGAACAATTTTGTCGTGATGCAGGAACAGGCGATTATGAAGACAGAAAGAAGGTGGAGAAAGATGTCCATCGCTATCCGCAACTGAGAGAAATTGTGGATATGATCGGTCGTGACAAGGATTCGTCTAAAGAAGAGAAAGATACGGTAGTATATCGCTTTATGCCTACTACCGTGGCTAAAAACAGCTCGGTCGAAGAGATTGACAGAGTTGAGTCAGGCGACAATCTGGAACGTGTCCTACCAGTGGAATTATCTATGCCGGAAGACCTGTTTTTTAAGAGATATGCAACCAAGGAGCTTCAGCAGTTTTCAAGTCCCGGCAAAGACAAACCGAAAAAGATAGAGGAACATCGTAAAGACCCACGACTGACAAAAGGACCGATTATCGTAAGCATTGATACCAGCGGCTCGATGTCGGGGCAACCTCAAAGGATTGCTTTCTCGTTGCTCAAACAGTTGCTACGGATGGCAAAGAAACAGAAAAGACCTTGCTATCTAATCAGTTTCTCTGTCAGGTCAAAGTCTATTGACCTTGCAAAACCGCGAAATTGGCGTATGATTGACAATTTTTTGGAGCATAGTTATAGTGGTGGCACTGATGGTGAACAAATGCTTGCCGAGGCTATTCACGTTCTTCAGAAAGGAACATACGAGATGGCTGATGTACTGATTGTCTCAGACTTCGAGTTTCCTGTTCCCAATCCCTCCACAATAGAGAAAATAGACAAGGAGAAAGCTCTCGGCACTCGTTTCTATGGATTGAAGATAGGACATTACGGAGTTAAGGGTTATAGACACATAATGGATAAAATATGGGAGGTATGAAAGAACCAACATTTAAGATAAATCCTCGATTCCGGCTTACTACAAAGCACTTGTCAGTGGTCTGGCATTGGTCGATAAGTGTGAGGCAACGATGAAGATACCCGACCAATTCGTGTTTCAGGATAAGAACGCCGTCGAGTTGCTTGTTCAATACCACGACGGTATCCTAGATATGATTTACCATGACTCCACTGACTTTGAGACCAAGAAGATACAGAAATGGCTTAGGGAACTTATGCGCGATACCATACTTCGGATTGCAAAAGTTGTACTGCCTGCGAAGGGGTTGCATGGCTCCGGCGTTACAGTCAAGCGCCTTCGGAAGAATGTTCTCGGCTATTGCACGTTCAACAATCACATTACCTTACAACCTTTTCTCGCTATATTCAAACAGGAATGGACTGACGGTGTAATACTTCACGAAATGGCGCATTACAAGTACAAGCATCATCGCAAATCATTTTGGACCTTTCTTTCCACACTCATCGGCGAGGATTCAAAGATGGTAAAAGCAAAAGATGATATAGCGATGTCCCCATACTACAACTATTACCTCTATCTCACGAAAAATAAGTAACTTTGCACCAGTATGGCAGTTGATTTTATTTCCGGCAAAGACCATTATGATAAGGTCGTGGCAAGAATGGCTTCCGTGAGGAAGTCGCTCTGGATTGGTACAGCCGACATTAAAGACCTTCACGTCAAAGCTGGCAATTCATCTGAGCCGTTCCTTGCCATACTTGCAAAGCTACTCAAACGAGGTGTAGAGGTCAGACTTATCCATGCAAAAGAACCGGGTCCGGCTTTCCGTGAGGATTTTGACCGATACCCGATTCTAAAATCAGGACTGGAGCGGATACTATGTCCGCGAGTCCATTTCAAGATGATTATATTTGACTTTGAGACTGCCTACATTGGCTCTGCCAACCTGACAGGAGCCGGAATAGGTATGAAGAGCAGCAACCGCCGCAATTTCGAGGCCGGAATCCTGACCGATGAGCCGACCTTGATAGATGCCGCCTGTGAGCAGTTTGATAGCGTCTGGCGAGGCGAGCACTGTACCCGCTGCGGCCGTCGCCAATACTGCACTGACCCTGTCAAATAGAGTCGTCCGTTGGGTTGTCGAACTTGCGTATACAGCGTACTATCTCTTTCCATAATGTGATGGCATTATGAAAATGGGGCTCTTTATCCCCATTGAACCTTGTATGCAGTCCCCGTTCCCAAAGGTTTGCATCTCCGTCATACATATCGACCCAATCATATGCGGTCCATATGAACTTGTATTTCTTTTCCTTATATCTGCAGTAAAACTCTGTTTGCAGTCCTTTGTATGGTTTGGTGACTTGCTTGTTCTTAACTATTAGCTCGTAACCATCAGGTATGGCATCTGAATCTGATAGAATATCATATCGTGTATCAATGCAGTCCGTTCCAATAAAATAAGAGCTTAAATCATACGCACCGCTTCTTTTTGAATAATTAGAGAGCACATGATGACCATTAACCCAATTTTTGTTAATCCAAAAATTAGGGTTGTTGGCGCACAATGTCTCAATATCGCTTTGAAGTCGAGTAAGCAAAGCCGATTTCTGCCCTGCCAAAAGATATTTGTGGAACCGGGTGGGAAATGAGCGCAACATATGGCCTACATTGCTATCTTTATAATTCAAGGTATAATCACTGAACAGTTCCAGGATGTCTTCATCTCTAAAGTATGGAATCATGTCTCGGATAGCGCTTGGGTTATCAGGATTTGCAAAATATTTCTTTACGTTATTGTATTTCGCCTCGAAGTTCGACCAGTCTATTTTTCCCGCCCCATCATATATAAGTGCACCGATGGAGCCGGTAAACAAACGAAATTTCTCAGCTTCAATTATTGCCTGCTCCCAGTCCTTTGCCCATGAGGGAAGCATAACGTTGCAGTCGGGATGAAGAATCTGAATGACTTTTTCAATTTCTTCAATAAACCGATGCTCCAGTACTGTATTGTTTTTTAATTTTTGTCGGTATTCTGAGGATTTTTCATAAAGTTCACCGTAAACCCTTCGTGGATTTTCAATCATATCAATTAGAGCAACGGCTTGTTGAATGGCTGAAACGCTACGAATTGTATCAGCTCCCCCGCTGTCTTTATCTGATATTAAATTCCAGACGAAACGCATCCAGTGTGACAAGCTCTCTTTTTCGTCATCATCGTGGGATGGGCTGAGAAAATATTTACATATCGCATAGAACGCAACCCTTTCCTGCTGGTTGATTGTCGTAAAGTCTAAAATCTCATCTGTAAGCTGTTTAGGGATATCTTTGTCAAGAATATACCTCGGGATGAAATAAAAGTCCTTTTTCCAATAAGGTTGTAAAGTTGACAAGTCGATTTGCCTTATTCCTTGAAATATTGTTTCGAGAGAAGTAAGAACTTTCTTTAATCGAGAAGTATAAGGCTCTAAAGATTGAAAAGTGACAAATTTATCACCTGAATTTTTCTCATGTTTATTCTTGCTTCCGCTGAATAGTCTATATTCCGAATTCTTATCAGAATTTTTTTCTGATAATACAAATTCTTCGCTATTTCTTTCTGTCACAACATATTGATAATAGATGCGATTAAAAAAGGCAAAGAAAAGCTCTTCAACATTATGAACCGATTTACCTAAACCATTTTCCCAGAAGATATCAGTCCATTCGTTATCAAATTTAGACGCGACTCTAATCGATTCCTCTTTTGATACGTTCTCAGATACCCATTTTATTACCTCTGCCTTGAAATTTTCGAAATTTGTGAGTGGTTTGCCACGAGCATTCATTTTGATATATAAATCATCAGAAAGGGGCAGCTCTTCAGAGCCAATGATGGTATGATTAAACATTATTGGGGATTGCTCTATATTGTTAGAAGTTAGCAACTTCCAATATTTCGTCAGCGTTTCTTTATCATGACCAAATATATCGAAAATATTATCTGAAGAATCATTCTGATTATTGCCAAAAAGCATGGTCAACATTCCGTATACCGTAGGGTCTTGCTTCCATTCAGAATAGAACCAAGTCTGATTTTCAATATGTCTTTTAATGAGGGTGCCATCAATTGATTTACTGTCGCTTTGACGAGCCAGTTCGCGTTTCTCCTTACCGGAGAGCATATTAAACGTTTTTATACCGGGAGAATCGTTGATAGTTTCTTCATCAATATTATCTTTCCATGACGAGAAATCAATCTTTACTTCCCGACCGACAAGCCACACCTGAGGATCAGGCGCGCCTTTTACCATAATCTCATTATAGCTGTCAAGGCACATCTGAATTGTTGAGTCCGAATACTTTTCCTCAATGGGCAATGCTTTAATCTCATCAACCAAAGAGGCATACATTGGCTTTATGTCCTCGTGTTCAAGATAGAAGCCATTGAGGATTACCCATATATCCTCAAAATCTGAATTGCGAAAATAGTCCTGATAAATCATGTGTCGATGTTTTTGCTGCAAAGTAAATATCGACATGACGCATTTAGCGATACAGGATAAAAAATTCTACATTGAAAGCAAAATGCGACCACCTTCTTTGACAAAGGTTTCCGGGTGACGGCAGACAGCGGCATATACTTGTTTATCGGTAACAGGGTTGCCATCAACACGAATGTGGAGTTTCTCATTATTGATAACTTCCGCTATCCGTTGTGTTGTCATTCCATATCCGGCGGTAGCCAGTACATAGACCATCGCATCTTCAAGTCTCATTTTAAGTCTCATAGAACCAAAGGCTTTTCAATATACTCAAAAACTGAACCATTCTCGTACAGATAACGATAATCGCATTGCTTTAGGAAATTATAACCATCGCGGATTTCGTCGTCATGTTTTTTCGGGTCATCCAACATATCGAGTTGATGTTCTCTGACATCAATCCCCAAGCCGTAAAATATCATCCCCTCACTACGAGCCTTTTGAATCAGTTCCATGTTTTCATTGGAAATATAACTCCAGATAAAATCGGATATTATGAGTATGTCGGCCCCTTTGAATGCGTCGGCAAAGAGCTTATACTTGGGAATAGATGGCAACTTCTTGAAAATAAAATAAAAAAGTTTGTCTTCATCGTTACCGCCATCGTAAGAATGAGACAGGAATGCAAGAAATTTTTTGCGCTGACGGTGCAAATTTGTGAGGATAAAAAATGAAAGATTATGGGAGTAGTTTATCATGCAGATTGGTCTTCTATCTCTCTGAGCCACAATAGCAACAGCAAGAGCCAACGTTTTTGCCGTCACTTCCGGTTCTCCGTTCATAGAGCCGCTTGTGTCAACGCATATATAGATTGGACCTGATTTATCATTGGCAACCTCAAAAGAGTGGGATGCGGATGAAAACAGTTGAAGACGATTCTGAACATATCGCTGATAAAACAGGTTTTCAGTAGATTTTGCTCCTAACAGAGCAAGTTCTGAAGGCAACAGACAATTGAGGTCATTACCGATAGTGATACCGCTTATGTCACTTCGTGAAGCAGATTGAAATTTACCGGTTACTTCGTGACTCGTGCCTCCACTCCGACCTATCTGCTTGGCAAGTTCAACGATTGTCGGATTAAGTAGTTGAAGATATTCAGCTTCAGCCTCGTGGCTATCATCCTCAAGGCCGGGAGAACTTCCTTTTGAAGATTCTGCATAGTTTGCAATATCTGTAGGTAGTGAGTAGCCCATCTTATCCGGACTATTGGATTTATCTGTAATACCTGATTCTATCTGAATGTCATATCCGTCAGAGTCCTGGTTTACTTCATTTCCACTGCTGCCAAGAGGAACTGGTTTGCCGGAATTACCGGCGGTAAGTTGCATGGATTTTGCAATTATTCTTTTCTCTTCAACGCTTAGTGGAAAGAAGTGTTTGGATAGCCATGCGTTCAGGAAATCTTCCTTTTTCCCGGTTCTTCGCTCTTCGTTTTCCCAGTCTTCCGATGAAAGAGAATCAATAAAATGGCGAATGTCTGCCGTTGCGTATTTTTTCCAGAACAGGTCATCCTCCACAACGCAGTAAAAACGCGAGTCGCAGACAATATCCCGTATCATCTGATAAACAGGGGCCTTTCCAGCCCTAATTTTGCCAACTATTTCAAGCATTCTCGCTCCTCCCTTTATGGAAGAGGCTATGCCAATGGCTCTGCGCAGATATGTCAGATGTTGCTTTCTCATCACATCACATCAAATCTATTCTTGCTCTATAGACTGCGACAACTTCTTTTATGGGTGTATATAAATCGGAATTTGCAATGAAAAGATTATGATTCATTTCAACATATAGTTTGTTAGCAATGCCGTCAATTGTATCCCCGATTTCTGCAATAAAGTCTTTACTAAGTTGATTATCAGATTCTGTCCGGAGAAAATAGTTGTAGTTATTGATACAAATCACACCATCTTTTACAAACCTCATCACGAACTGTCCCCGAGAACGAAGCATCAGGGTACTGTCTGTAGTCTCTGAACCAAAGAAAACCTCATCAGGAGAGGACTGCATACGTTGATAATCCTTGATTTTAATCTTCAGAGGGGAATCATCGCATTGAATGATATAGTGTTCTTGGTCCGGAGAGTATAGACGTGTGTCATTATTCTCAACATTAGCATGGCGTTTATAACTTTTATATTGCTCCAACATGTCACTGAACAATGACGCGACAACAGTTTCGGCAATAATCTGTTTGACAACCGGGATTGACGGCTCATCATTCCAAAGCATGTGCGACAATAGAAGCAGGTCAGAAAGACCTATCTCATCTCTTCCATTAAGAAATGCCGACATTTTCATGACTCCGACAGCCTTTTTCCAACGTCTGTCAGAAACGTAATATTTTAGGTTCTCAGGGTCAGGCTCACCCGTAACCACGTCTTTAGCGTTTATCTTTTCGTTAAGTTTCCCTCTTATTGTGTAAAGGATTTCAAGAACTGACTCGGGTATAGTTACCTTACGACTTTCTGACTGCACTGAAATAAAATCGTCATGGGTCAGTGGGCCAAATTCTTCTGTTGTCGATTCAGAAGTCTGCGCAGAAAGCAATCTAAAAAAATTCTGTTTCTGTTCAATGGGATTGACAACATATCGCAGTAGAAAACGATCCCACAATGCTTCGAGACCTTCGTTTTTAGCCGGAAGTTCATTTGAGGCTGCTATTATCCCTTTGATTGGCAACTTAAGCTCTTGATTGCCGTTGAGATAGATTTTTTCGTTCAGAACAGTAAGAAGGGCGTTCTGAATAGCGGGACCGGCTTTCCATATCTCATCAAGGAAAACGACCTCTGCTTCGGGTAGGAATCCGGATGTGACACGTTCATAGCAATCTTCATCTTTAAGCTTGGAGATGCTGACGGGCCCGAAAATCTCATCGGGTGTCGAGAATCGCGACATCAAGTATTCAAAGACGGTAGCATTATCGAATGCAAGTTTTAATCGGCGGGCAATCATGGATTTGCCGACACCGGGCAAGCCGAGGAGAAATATACTCTCCCCGGCAAGAGCACTGAGCAAGCTAAGTGCGAGAGCCTCATCGCGCTCGAAGGTGTCATGCTTCATTCGCGACAATATTGCCGTGATTCTATTTCGGATTTCTGCCATTACTTTCTGTGGACACTAATACTTTCATTGATAATGAAGTCTCCGTTGGTAACTTGAACACCATGCTCTCCATAGATTTCAATCGAAGGGAGATGACAGAAACGATTGCCGTACACAAGTTCTACCGATTCTTCGTTTACGCCTTCGGGGAGGGACGGAAAATGTAAGTTGATTTCGCGCCCATCGTAATGTTTTGTGCCCTGATACTCACGCACAATTTCTTCATACCACTTACCTCCTAAACCTTTCTTATATATTTTGAAGGCATTCTCATCGTTATCCATTTCGCCGATGTAGCCAGTGTCGCCGGGAGTTATATCATCAAACGGCAAATAGGTTCTACCAGAAGTGTAGTCCGGATGCTTCAACCATTTGATTACCGGGAGCAAGGTGTTCGTAATAACATCTTCAGTAAGTCGATGACCACCTTTGAAATATGACCAGTAGGAATAACTTTCGCGGTACTCGTCAAGACAGTTGCATACGTCGTCTTTATCACCAAAGAGTCCTATTACCGATTCCGGAGTAATGTCATCGACATAAAACAGGTTGGCCTCCATTTCTTCAAACTCTTGGATCAAGATTTCCGAGACCTCAAAGTATTCACTGCCATCTTCTCTCTCTGAGAAGAATTGTAGTCTCTCACCCTTGTTTTCTTTCAGGAGGTCTGAGACGTGAAACGCGGGATTGACAAGGATTCGGCGATAACCTTTCATCTGAGAGGCATACATCGCACCCATAGATGTGCCTATTACGATTGTATCATCAGCTCCATACTCTCCGGCAAGACTCAGTAACAACTGAAGAGCCTTTATTGGGCTGACCGGAATGTCAGGTGTGACAACATTATCATCCGGAAGTAACTCCCGAAGTTTTTTTGCGGTGTTGGACTGTCCCGACGAGGAAAGTCCGTGTAAATAAATTATATTCATATAGCCTTTTGTATTTGGTTAGTACTTTGTTTTTCTTCCCACTGAAGACGTTTGAACCTGCTTTTGAACTTACGATAAGTAGAGTCTTCTTTGCCCTTGATCATTTCAAGATAGTTAATTTTACCGTCGATTACATTGACAAGACTCTTTTCGATACCCTTGTAGAAATCTCTTGTAAAGATGATTTGTGCTTGTGCATAGCCATATTTCTCCCACAAGTGAAGAAGCACCCGCAACTGTTTTATATAAGAACGGGGAACGTTGATTTTATCGCTTACAACGACTCCGGTAACCCCTCGACGTGTACCCGGTACAAATGTCCTTGTCTTCTTTTCATTCACTTTGAGCCCATACTTCGCAATGATATTATAAATCCTTGATTGCCAGAAAGGACTCATCCTGCGAATTGATTTACTATGACTGAATGTAATATCATCGGCATAGCGCGAATATTTACATTCCATTCTTTCAGCAAGCTTTGACATATCTTTATCAAGGCTCTTCAGCACAATGTTAGACAGAACAGGCGATGTCGGTGCGCCCTGTGGTAGCACCTCGACACCCGAACTGTCAGGAACGGTGCAAATTCTACATATAATATTGATTACTTCATTGCTTTGCAGTCTATCACCAAGCTCTCGATGGAGAGCCCGACGAACCATGAGTTTTGTTATGCTCGGAAAGAAATTTTCGAGGTCTGTATTAAATATGCAGGTTTGACCCACGTGTATCATGGCGTTATCCTTGACACTTTTCTCTAATACAAAACCGGTGGCGTGTTCATCGGGAACGAATATGGATTGCAGAACTATATTTAGTGCTGTTTGGATAGCCTTCAACGGTTTGACAGGAGCGCTGATTTTTCTTTGTCCACCTGACTTCTTGGGTATCGTAAAATCGACATAGGCGGACTTTCTTGCGTTGGCTGACGCAAATCGCATTATCTGTCTGCCGGACTTGGGTTCGGCCAGACTCCAACCGTCAATAAGCGGTGCAATGAAATTCAACACATCAAATAACTCCTTTCGGTTACTGATGGTCACGTCCTTGAGATATTCTGCAATTTGGTCTCGCATAGTTTTGTCAGTTTGCGAGAGCAGTGAAAACATCGGTCTTACTTTCGTGTGTGCCGGATGGTCGAGGCTTCGGCAATGTGCGCTGTGAACGAGGGAGTGCATTTCACATCACCGAGAGCGAAGCGAAGGTGATGAAACATATCACATCACCGAGAGCGAAGCGAAGGTGATGAAACATGCACGACCGGAGTGAACAGCGTGCAGGGTCGATGCCGAGTAATAAACTTTGGGGTGCGCTCCGATAATTCGGAACGAAGTCTGCCGGATTCAGCAGACAGATGGCAAAGGTCTGACCGATGTTTTCAATGTCCTCTTGTTTCTTTTCATCGGCAAAGTTATAGAGGACGTATGAAAAATCGTTTCATATATGAAAACGATTTGCAGAAAAATTTGAGACTACTTGTAGAGCGCTGCCAGAGAGTCTGATTTCTCTTTTATAAGATTCCGGAGCCATATTGGAGTAAGAACCTCAATATCATCGCCATGACTCATTATTTCCTGAATAAAGTCGTATGCTGGTGACATATAGTATCCAAAGGTAATAAAACCATCCCCGTGTTCAAGTTCCTCTTGCGAGGGATGTAGTGGTAATGATTTTACATATTTGGGAAATTCTCGATAGCATTTCAGGATAACCCGAGTAGGAGTAGAATATCCGTCAGAACAAATCCCATAGAAGTTTGCGAAGAAGTCTTTTGCAGAAAAATCTTTGGGATAGGTAAATTGCTCTGATGATAGTTCGAGTTTAGTGATGCGATCTAAAGCAAATATCAACCGCTTGCCGCTATCCACGGTTTGGCCGAGCATATACCACCTCCTTTTGAACAACTTTAAGCACAACGGCTCCAATATCCTATCACTCAAATTATTCTTGGTTGAGTGAAATGATGTGTATTGAAATACTATGCGCAGATTATCTCTCAAAGCCTGTGATAGAACGGGGAGCCATTCCCGACCTCCGGGTACGGGTTCCAAAACTATTTTGTCAGAGATAGCCTTGTTTTCAAGCAATAATGACTCGGTTGCCATACTGTCTGTAAGCCAGTTCAACACTTCATTATTTTCAAGTTCTTCCTGATTGGCTATGAAATACTGACTGTTCTCTCTCTTTGAAGAGCATTGTATGTCAACGCCCAACTCCGTGAGAATAGCCTGTCGGTGATTATGAAAGGTGCGTTTGGACAACTCAGTCCCCTTATAGTTAAGGGTTGAGATGTCCCACTTGTCACTTATTTCTTTGAAAGTTATTTTTCTGGCGTCAAGAATGGTGTTTATGAGCCAGATATATTTGCGAAGTGTTGAGTCTGCCATACAAATTTCTTTATCTGACTGCAAAGTTAATCATAATGTATGAAAATCATATTCACACATTATGAAACCTATAGGAATAAGGGCAGAATATTTAGCAGAATCTAAACTGTCACGCCTTTGATTATTTCAATGACCGCTTATACTGTCTTAGTAGTTCTTGTGTCTGCTTGAGAATAATACCAACAATTTCCTCTCTGCATTTTTCAGAAACGAGACTAAAAGTAAGCTCATCGCTGAAATCTGCCAAATATAGACCGTCTGAATTTGAAAAGTCTATAAATTTGTAGAAGGGCCTACTCTCAACCGGCAACTGCAAAATTATTAATTTGTCGGAAGAAACCATCCTTTGGGGTTTCAAAATTTAGTTTTTTACGTGGCCTGCGGTTGATTTTGTGCTGAATCTTGCGTATAAAGGCATCCGTCAGGGTTGAAAAGTCAGTGCCTTTTGGAATGTACTGCCGTATAAGTTTATTTGCATTCTCAATTGAACCTTTCTGCCATGAACAATATGAATCGGCAAAGAACACGAGGTTCGGATCCTTCGCGCCCTTTGGCGCCAATCCCTTGGAGATCAGCTTATGCGCACAGAACTCAGAACCGTTGTCGGTTGTTATGGAGCGTATGGTTTTTCTATAAGGGAACAGCAGCCTGACCACCACTTTAGCCAGCGGCTCGGGATGCTTGCCTTCGGGCAGCCTCTCCATGAGTATCATGTTGGTGCTTCTCTCGGTAAGGGTCAAGATGGCCCCCTTGCCGTCCTTGCCAACTATGGTGTCCATCTCCCAGTCTCCGAAACGTGTCCCGTCGGCTTCTGCCGGGCGTTGGTGGATGCTTACGCGGTCAGGGATATTCTTTACTTTGGTAGTCCTGTTGGGTCGTACATGACGGTTGTATTTCATCTTGTGCCTACAGTAAGAGGCGAGTTCTCCGCTTTGGTCGGCACGGATATGACGATATATCAGCTCGTGGGATATATTCTTGCCACGGCTTTTCATATCCGCCGATATCTGTTCGGGCGACCAGTAATCCTCCTTCAGCAGATCCAGGGCTTCCCAAACGATTGCGGGATCTTTTGCATGGTTGGCTGTGGTACGCTTACGGCGATCCATTGCCTTTGCGTGAGCCTTATCCCACAGATAGTTGCCCTTATCTGTTGAATTACGCCTGATCTCACGGCTGAGCGTTGACTGACTGCACCCTACAAGAAGGGCGATTCCTTTTCTCTTGATTTTCTTTTGGAGCAAGACGAAAATTTGCTGCAGTGTCCAAATAGAAGTGCAACGATTTTCGTGGTAAAACAATGAAAAACACTGCGGGGGAAGCCCAAGTGGCGGGGGCGCAAAGCCCCCAAGAACGTCCAACAGCAATACAAAACAAAAAAGGAGACCGAAGTCTCCCCAAGATTAACTAATTTTGTGTTGCATATGTATAAACAATTAACCTCGGAGCAAAGGTACGAAATATACCTGGGAATAAAAAGAAAGTGGAGCATAAGCAGAATATCTCGCGAAATCGAGGTGTCAGCGTCCACTGTGCTTCGAGAGATCAGACGCAACAGTAACACCAACGGCGAATACGTGTGGCGCACCGCCCAACGCAAGGCGGAAGCGCGCAGGCACGGGCTGGAGGGCAATCACCGCAAGCCGGCAGAATTATGGTGGCGTATCGAGCAAATGATAGAAGAGGACTGGTCACCATCGCAGATTGCCGGTGTCTTGCACAAGGAGGGTATTCATATCGCAATACAGACCATCTACAACCACGTGCATGCAGACGCCAGCGGACGTCTTGCGAAACATATGCCGCATGAGCTGAAGTATACCAGGAGAGTCAGGGCGACACGCCCCACCAAGGCCACGAACATAGCCAATCGCACAAGCATCCACAACCGCCCCAAGGAGGCGGACGGCATACGCTTCGGCGATTGGGAGATGGACACCATCGTGGATTCTTACGGCCACGCCATTGTCACGCTTACGGAACGTTCAACCAACTTCATTCTGATGAAGAGACTGAAGTGCGGACGCAAGGCTGTGCCTACGGCGAAAGTCGTGGCCAGGCTGCTTTTCCCGTATAGGGAGTTCGTTCACACGATAACCACGACAACGGCTGCGAATTCGCCGCACACCTTGAGATCACACGTATGCTAAGCCGAGGTGGGCGCGAAAGAGGTAAGGTATACTTCGCAGACTCATACTGCTCTTGGCAGAAGGGTGCTATCGAGAACGCGAACAAACTCATCCGAAAGTATATCCCCAAAAAGGCTAACTTTGACGACTTCTCAGACAGCAAAATCATGAAGATTCAAAAGAAAATCAACCGCAGACCGAGAGAGAAAATAAACTTCGACTCCCCGAAAGATAGATTCTTTAAACACTTTTACTAATTTTGCACTTGCTGTTGGACTCTACACGCTTCGGTTTCAGAGCCATTTTTGTACCTTTTCTCATCAAAAAACGGCATTTTTCACAAGTTTTTGTACCGCACATTTTGATATTCAGGAAATTACACTTACTTTTACTTTCCAAAATGGAGGTACAAGCCGAGAATGGCGCTAAAAATCACTAACTTACGCATTTTCAGATACTTGCCAACCTGCTGGTTGTACCTTTTAGAACGCTATGCTATTGATAATCAACGAAGTACACATACGCATCGGCAAATAGCCGGCGGCGGCAGACAAGTCGCAATAAGTGTCGGCGAGCAGTGAATTCAGATTATTTTATATGAGGGGTAGCTTCCAAATAAAATCAACTTATCATATAATGGGCGATATGGCCATTATATGATAAGTTGATGAAGGGATGATATGCTGATTGATGCACGCCTTTGTAAGAGTGCCGCGGAAGGGTTATCTGTGGGCGGCTTTCGCCAGCTCGCCGAGGAACCACGTCATTGAGGCCGTTCCGTCCATCGTAGGCTCGTTGGTGCTGTAGTCGCAATAGTCGTCGTGATAGACCGCCGCGCCGCCTTGAAACTTGGCATATCCGTCGTCGTGGCTCAGCACCACGCCGCGCAACGACTTGAAGATGGCAGTGTAGACAGGGCCGTCGACAAGTCCGCCGGTGATTTTATAGTCGTGTCCGTGACTTATCATTGAATGTGGGTCGCGCGGATAGTCGCCATTCTCGGGCAGCCCCACGACCATGCATTTACCCCACGGATTCACACCGAAGAGCCAGTCGCGCATGGCTGTCTCGATTTCTTGGAACTGGCAGTCGCCCGACAGCTTGCGATAGAGCATCGCCTGCGTCACAAATGCCACTGTAAGGTTGTTGCTGCACCAGATGAAAGGGATGCCGTGTTTGAAGGCAGGATTGACATCGGCGGCTCTCTCTGCCACGCGCTGCAGTCCGCACCGCATGTTGCGCAGTGCCTCGGCGCGCTGTCGCTCGTTGCCGTGCATTGCAACCAATGCGTGTCCGATGTTGACAAACGGATACCATTGATAGTGTCGGGCACTGTCGGCACCCATCCACGGAGTCACGGGTTCCTGGCGTTCCCAGTCAACCGCCTCCGACATCATCTTTTCCGAGCCAGAGCAAGCCGCTATTGTCGCCGCCGCCAGCTCAAGGTCGTCGGTCCAGTTGTCCTCCTCGTAGAAATAAGGCGACACGGTGCATACCGTCTGGCAGTTGCCCGGGTTTGCCTTCGCCACATCGTATGCCACGCCCGACTTTCTAAGCAGCGTAGAGGCAAAAGCAGGGTCGAGCGTTTCAAACACCTTTGCGCCGAGAGCGAACGACGAGCTGAATTTCGCCACCGAAGAAGCCAGTCCGCGGCTGCGGTTCTTGTATTCTCTCAGTCCCGCCGGGCTACCGATGCACGGGTATACAGGTCGGTCTTTCCCCGCACCCCATCCATAGTCGGCCATCTGCTCGTTGGGCAGTCCCGGCGAGCGGTGGTCGCGGTCGTCGGCAATCTGGTTTAGGAACGTGTTGTCGTCAGGATTCATTTTCAGCATCCATTCCAGACCCCAGCGAGCCTCGTCGAGTATGTCGGGGATTCCGTTTGCACCCTCAGTGCCGTCGGCTTGGAAGTTGTCCGCCCACACCGACGGATTCTGCGAGTAGGCAAACAGCATTTGGTAGACAGCGTTGGCAGAAGTGGTGAGATATTGCAGATAGTCGCTTGCGTCGTGCCATCCACCGCGCACGTCAACGTGTTCACCGTCGCGGTCGCCGCACAGCTGCAGGCGTCCGTCGTATCGGTGGCAGGAGTCGCGCATCAGCGGATTCCATCCGCAGCGTTGCTGCCGCATATAGTTCAGCGGCACCTCCTGTGCGCCGGCATAGGCGTCGTTGGCAATGCGGAAAGATGAGGATTTCGCCCCTGCTGCAGTAATGTAGTATGTGCCAGGAGTCTTTACTTTAGAGAAGTAGAGCCGTGCCGTCTGAGCGAAGCCTGCAAACTCGCCCGTAGGTTTCACCGAGTGCATCACGGTCTTCTTTCCGGAGTCGGCGTTGACCACGCAGAACGAGGTCGGGGCGTCGCCGTGTTCCATCATAATCACGGCAACTTTCACGTCGTCGACAAGGTATCCGATTTGGTTCACACGCAGATAATTTGCGGCATTGCAGTGGATAGCCGCGGCAATCATTAGGAGCAGAAAGGTTCTGATTCGGTTCATAATGTCAGGATGTGGTGATGATGAAAAGCAAAAAGGCGGTTGTCATGACAGCCGCCTTTTCTATAAATTGTTGTAACGCTCAGATTAGAGGTTTGCTACGTTGTAGTTTGCAAACTCTTTGTCGATGGCAGCGCGGTTCTTGATAGAAGCATCAAGAGCGGCAGCCTTGCGGAGGTTTGCGTATACAGCCTGTTCGTTGTTAGTGCGGGCAGCAACGACAGCCATCATATAGTAAGTAGTAGCGTTAGGAGCCTTTACAGCCTCGAGAGTGCTTTGAGCGGCGCTGTAGTCCTTGTTGAGGATTTGAGCGAGAGCCGCGTTGTTCGACTTGCTGTCGCCGAAAGCTTTGGCAGCAGTCTGGTAGTCACCCTGGCGGAGGTAGTAAACACCCATAGCCTCGTTGATACCTTCAGCGTTAGCAGCGCTACCGAAAGCTTCGCGAGCACCGTTGTAGTCCTTGTTCATCATCTTGATAAGACCAAGGTTCATCTTAGCCTCGTCGCTGTTAGGGTTGAGAGAAGCAGCCTTCTCGAAGTTAGCCTTAGCATCGTTGTAGTTGCCCTTTACATACTGAGCCATACCGAGGTTGTTGTAAGCGCGGTAGTCATTAGGATATTGCTTAACGGCAGTTTTGTAGATGTCCTCTTTCTCGTTAACGTTGTCAGTCTTAGTGGCAGCGTAAAGGAGCTCGTCGATAGAGAGTTGAGTAGGATCTTCTTTGTACTGAGCTGCGATTTCCTCGTCGCTGCGACCGATAGTGTTGATCGAAGCAGAGATGCGAGAGTAGCGGAGTTGCGGAAGGATTTCCTTAGCCAACTGATCGAATACAGAAGAGAGGTTGCGGATTTCTTTCTCACGCTGTTCAGGGTCGCTGTACATAGAGAGAACGCTGAGGATAAGGTCTTTATCCTGGATGTTGCTCTCGGAAACGAGTTTCTGGAAACCGTCCCAGTCCTGAGCAGTGAACTCAGACGTGATGTCGCCGTAGTTGTCAACTTTTTCTTTCTTGAGGTTCTTGTTCAAGTAGTTAACAGTAGAGTGCTCACGTTTTTCAGACAGTTTGGCGTTGAATTTTACACCACCTTCAGGAGAAGCGAAAGAAGAAACGTGGATGCCTTCAATTTCTTTGTTGTCAGCCTTAGAAGCCTCGGCAACAGTTTCGTTGAAGTTAGAAACGCTTGTGCCTTTCTTCAACTCAGAAGCGCGAACGTTGGCCTGGTTGATAAGGAACATAAGGTTAGCGTCGCAGATTTCGTTGATTACGCGCTGATATTTGTCGGCAGCAGCAGAAGGAGTGACAGTAGTAGCGTCAGCCAAAGTAGAAGTGGCTACAACGCCTTCGCCAACTTTCACAGCAGGGAGAGTGTAGACTTTCTTGCCTTGAACCACGTTGAAGTCAAGGTAGAGGTCGCTCTTCATCATCTCCGGAGTGTAGACAAAGTTTACAGGGATTGTCACTGTACCGCCTTCTTTGTAGTTGATAACAGGATTGTTGCCCTTAACCTTCTCGCCCTGGAAAGTGTAAGACTGAGAAGTGGCCTTGTTGTCCATACCATAAGAAAGGTAAGGAGTTACAGTAACCTCGGCGTTCTTTTTGAAGAACTTTTGAGGGACATTGGCAGTTACTGTGCCAGGAACGTTGTCGCCCACAACTTCGAGTGGGTTAGGGTTGGTGGTGAAATGCTCGGCAGCGAAGTCCTGCATTTTCTTGTTACATCCAGTCAATGCAACAGCACCGACCAATACATACAAACTGATTTTTTTGTTCATAGTTATTGATGATTTTGAATTTGTATATTCTTTCTGCAAATATACGTTTGTTTTTTGATAAAGCCTTATTTTTTTCCAAATAAAAAAAATTTCTCATTTTTTTATATGTAGACAACAATAAGACGATGAAAAAAGTTTGTTTTTTGTCTCTTTTTTGCGACAGATTGTATTTTTGTGGGTGTATTTTTGCCCAAAAAAGAAAACTATGGAAAACACAGAGAATACAAGCCAAGCCATGCACCTGCTTGCCGAAGCACACAGGGCATGGGAGCGGATGCGTCCGCTGAGAGAAAAACGCGAGCGCAACAAGAATTTCACCTATGGCAACCAGTGGTGCGACATGATGACCGACGAGCACGGTCGGCGCGTCAGCGAGTGGCAGCATCTGCGTGACAACGGCAAAGATCCGCTGACCAACAATCTTATCCGCCAGCTGGTCAAGAGCGTGGAGGGGCGGTTCCGCAGCCGTCTCGCCGCCGAACCCGCACCTGCGGAGCCTTTGCACGGCAACCTTGTGGGCGAGCTCGACAGCCGTCTGATGGAAGAATTTCTCATCTCCGGGTGCTGCTTCCAGCGCATTGATTTCGGCGAGGAAGGACGGGTTGCGCTCAGCAACGTGTCGCCGTCGCAGATGCTGTTCC
>ULTO01042025.1_pt1 | contig 52449 bp, 44 predicted proteins | sample 1957601 | NCBI WGS metagenome assembly ULTO01 (sample SAMEA4835734, study PRJEB28245) | human gut metagenome | biome: gut microbiome; material: fecal sample | place: Denmark | collected 2008 | reverse complement strand
CCCCGCCGCAAACATGCCGCAGATATCCATAAGCGTCAATATGATGATTCTATTAAGCGGTATATCCAGAATTTTATCTTTAATAAACTTTTTCATAGCTTTCATTTTAACATTATTACTTCCTAAAGTAAATATTTCTTGGTATTCTCCTGGATTTATCCCGGATTTAAAAAGAAAGGGTACCCTGTAAGTTTTTCCAAAAAGAGGAAAATCATGCAGAAGTACCCTTTCGTTATTTCATATTCTTTATCACAGCATTAAACCGCTTTTATCATCGCAATCCAAAGGATGCTTTCAATTCTGCAAACTCTCTGGAATTGGCAAAGCCTAACATAACCTCATTCCTGCTTGTTCCCTTTGCCAGCCTGTTCATCCAGTCGTCATATCCCGCCTGGTCATACTCCCTGTCAAAGAATGTACGGTAAAGAACCTTCACATATTCGTCATTGCTCAAATTCTTTGCCAAAAATTCCGGGGAAGTGAAAAATCCCGTTGTGGAAACATCATTGATGGACCATTGTCCGCTGGTAATCCGGTTGCACCAGTCGTTTAAGCCGTCAACCTCGTATTCTCTGCCTAAAGCCTTGGTATAAAGCCTTGCCACAAAGGTGGTCAGTCCGGGGTTTTTATCCCTTCCTTCCAGTCCGTCAACCTTGATGCTTCCTCTGATGATACCGTAATCATTACAGATGTTACCGAATTCTGTCGATTCCGCAAATCCTCTGTATACACCTTCTCTTCCTACGCCGTTATTCAGCTTATATACCCAGTCGGCTTTTCCGCCGGCATCGGAAGCACGGCCCATCATGACATTATATAATAATTCCACATACTCTTCATTTGTCAGATTCCAAAGCTTGATCTCATCGCTTAAGAAAAATCCCCGCGCCGCTTCCGCCCCTGAGATCTGACCGTTACATAATTTGTTGGTCCAATCTGCAAGACCTGACTCGTCAGGCTGTCTTTTCAGGCACATTTCATAAAGCCTGGTAACAAAAGCTTCTACCTGCGCCCTGTTTACCACTCTCCCGTACCCCGGCACGATCTCCGAATAAGAGCTTACTCCTATGACGGGCAGGGTCTGGGACTCCACCCATGCCGGATCGGAATCCAGCCTTGCGAATACATCTCCTGCCAGTACGCCCCCGATGGAGAAGTTTAGTTTTCCGCCTTCGTTGGCCTGATTGATGATAAAGCAGTCCACCATGGGATCATATTTTGCCGCATAATAGGAATACGCCAGACTCGCCGCCTGGATACCGGTCCCCATATACTGGGAAAAGCCCTGTTCCGTCAACAGGATCCTGTGCTGGGTACCAAAGGTATTTTTTACATAATCGGTCATAATGCTTAAATTATTCCCGTCCACAAACATGGCATCCGCTCTCTTGGGATTTAGGTCTATCTCCGGTGCGTCAGGCATATGGGCAAGCTCTACCCAGATATCCGGCTGGGATAAAATGGCAGGATATAAATGGTAAGAAATGCTCCAGTCCACATTGGCCTGTCTTGCCGCAACGGCGGCATTGAAACGGTCCAAATAGTCCTTTGTGGAAATACCCCTGCCCTCGTCATTGTGCTGCCAGCTATGGTCTAAGGAAACGCTGACCCTTGATGCGGATGTTTTGGAACGGATAGCGTTATAAAGGATCATGTAAGCATCCGTATACAGATCGACGTTATACTGCGGATCCGAGCTGCCGCTAAAGCACCATGAATTGGGCATATTTACTTCATTTCCCAGAATAAAGTTATCCACATGGCAGTCCGCCTTACACCAGTTTTCCGCCATCCAGGCAAACAGCGCTTCGTAATAGTGCCTGCCCTCTCCCCTGACATTTGGAGCATAATATGGGGAATTTTTGGTATTATTTCCCCTGTTGGCCAAAGCTGTGGAATCTATCAGGATCTCTTTATTGGATTGATAGGGAACCAGAATAGTCATGCTGACCGTAGCACCCTTTGCATTGGCGCTCCTGATCAGTGTGGAAAAGGTATCCCTGAAATAATAGGTACGGCCGTTATAATCAAATCTTTTATCTGTGTGGATCGAACCGTCGCCCATAAAGTCCGTTACCCGGAGATTCAGCAGGGTATGCTGTCCGCCGTAGCTTCCTATATAATCCGCTCCGTTAAAATCTCCCTGGACTCCCTTTTTGGTGGAAGTTTTTGCAAAGGCGTCCTCTGTCACATAGCTGCCGGCTTCCTCGGAATATACATATTCCCCGTCGTCCTCAAGCCATTCCGTGGGAATTCCGTTATAGGTTTCCAGCGGGTCTTCGCCTTCCTTTCCCGGCTTGAATCCCTCTTTCTCGTCTTTTTCGTCTTTTTCCTTTTCTTCCTTACCTTTCTCTTCGGAATCCGTCTCTTTTTCTTCCTTATCAGCATCTGCGGTATTCTTTTCATCGTTTTCAGAAACGGACCTTTCCGTTTCCGGCATTAAGGCATCCGTGCCTGTCTGCTCTTTCGCAAATGCAGTTACTCCCGTGCCCGCCATAAGGGTTATGGCAAGAAACAGGGCAAATACTCTTTTTGATAGTTGTTTTGTCTTAAATTTCATAATTGCACCTTTCCTCCCAGTATCATTTTAATAATTATCATATATCCGCCCCATGGAAGTCAAGCCCCTTATTCAATAAAACTCATCCAAAAAACTTATCTATAAGCCGTAGCTTTTCATCAGTTCCGCAAATTCACGGGAATTGGAAAATCCTGCCAGCACCTCGTCCCTGGAAGCCCCGGCCGCCAGTCTGTTCATCCAATCATCATATCCCGCCCTGTCATATTCGCGGTCCAAAAAGGTCCGGTAAAGCACCTTCACATATTGATCGTCACTTAAGTTCCTGTTATAAAATTCCGTAGAATGGAAAAAGCCTTTTGTAGACACATCATAAACAGTCCATGAGCCCGTGAGGATCCGGCCGCACCAGTCATTCAGCCCCGCCGTCTCATAGGTCCTCCCCAAAGCCCTTGTATAAAGCCTGGCTATAAAGGTGGTAAGCCCGAAGTTTTTATCCCGCGCTTCGGAAACGGAAACGGTTCCCTGTTCAATCCCATAGGAAGCACAGATCATTTCAAATTCCCGGGACTGTGCAAAGCCCCTGAAAACGCCTTCCCTTCCCACGCCGTTATGAAGCTTATATACCCAGTCAGCTTTTCCGGCTGCATCGGAAGCGCGACCCATCATAACGTTATATAATAATTCCACGTACTCCTCATCGGTCGTGTTCCACAGCTTGAATTCATCGCTGAAGAAAAACCCGAAAGCAGCCTGGGCCCCTGTGGCCCTTCCTCTGTAAAGCCTGTCTATCCAATCCGCCTGTCCCGCCGGTTCCGGCTTTCTGTTAAGGCACAATTGATAAAGTCTGTCTACATACCCTTCCAGACCCGCCCTGTTCATGTTCCTTCCATAGTAAGGCACCAGCTGTCCGTAAGATCCTGCGCCTATTACCGGAAGGGTATGCGCCTCAACCCATGCCGGATCGGAATCCGCCTTTTCGTACACGGTCTGGGCCAGCTTACCGGCAATATAAAAATTCTGTCCCGGCTTCTCGTTTTCCTCATGTATCATAAAACAGTCCACCATGGGGTCATATTTGGCCGCATAATAAGATAACGCCAGGGAAGCCGCCTGGACCTCCTGTCCGAACACGTCGGAAAATCCCTGCTCCGTCAGCATGACCCTGTGATGGGGGCCGAAGTTATCCCTGATGTAATCCGTCATCACGCTTAAATTATATCCGTCCACAAACTGGGCGGCGCTGTTCTTTGGATTTAATTTAAGGGCTATGACATGCCCTTTTTCCGCCCAGATATCCGGCTCATAAAGAAGGGCGGGATATAAATGACAGGACACCGTCCAGTCCACATTTCCCTGCCTTGCCCCTAAGCAGGCGTGAAACCTCTCCAGAAAATCCCTGACCCCTATTCCCGTTCCCATATTATCGTGCTGCCAGCTGTGGTCCACGGAAACGCTGACCCTGCATGCGGAGGTTTTGGCCCGCACGGCATTATACAGCATCAGATATTCTTCCGCATATAATTCCGCATTGTACTGGGGATCCGCCGTCCCGGTAAAATTCCATTGATTGGGCATATTGACCTCATTTCCCAGAATGAAATTATCCACATGACAGCTTTCCAGGCACCAGTTTTCCGCCATCCAGGCAAACATTGCCTCGTAATAGTGCCTTCCTTCCCCGCGTATATTGGGCGCATAGTAAGGGGATTCGCCGTTTTTGTCCCTGTTTGCCAAAGCCGTAGGATCCACCAGGATCTCTTTGTTTTTTATCAAAGGCACCAGGATCACTATGCTGATAGTCCCGCCCTTTGCATTGACATCCTGTATCAGCGGGGATTTATCATCCCGAAACCAGTAAGTGCGGCCCCTGTAATCAAAACGCTTATCCAGGGGATGATGCCCGTCTCCCATGAAATCCGTCACGTTAATATTGATCAGCGTATGCCTGGAATCATAAGAGGCCTTATAGGAAGCCCCGTTAAAATCTCCCTGTATCCCCTTCTTGGTGGCAGCCTTATAAAAAGCATCCTGAGTCAGGTAATTCCCCGACTCAGGATCATAAACATATTCTTCATTTTCAGGAAGCCACTCCGTAGGAATGCCGTTATAAGTCTCAAGCGGATCTTCTCCTTCTTTTCCGATCTTTTGTCCGGCTTCAGTCTCCCCGGGAATTTCTGTTTCTTTAAGGCTTATTCCCGTTTCCTTAAGGCTTATTCCTGTTTCCTTATGGTTCTCTGTATCCGGATCGTTTTCAGAAACCGCCGCTTTCTGTTCCGGCACGCCAGCCATGGCCGCATTGCTTCCTGCTCCCAATGCAAAAGCAATTGCAAGAAAGCTTAAAAACATTTTAGCATTTACTTTTTTATTATATTCTCTCATGTTTTTCAATACGATCTCTTAACTTCCCGGATCACAGTCCGTAGGACCTCATCAATTCCGCAAACTCCCTGGAATCCGCAAAACCTCTGAGCACTTCTTTTCTGCTTTCGCCTGCATTTAACTTTCGCAGCCAGTATAAATAACCGTCCTGGTCATATTCCCTGTCAAAGAACGTCCGGTAGAGCACCTTCACGTATTCCTGATTGGTATGGTGCATAGCCAGATATTCGGGAGACTCAAAGAAGCCCGTAGTAGCCATATCCATGATCGTCCACTTATTATCGCAGATCCTGTTGCACCAGTCATTTAAACCGTTAACGTCATAATCCCTTCCCAAGGCTTTCGTATACATCCTGGATACAAAAGTAGTCAGTCCCGGATTTCTGTCACGGCCTTCGCTCACGGCTACCGTTCCTCTTTTGATTCCATAAGAATTACAGATCATATCAAACTCGGCAGAATCCGCAAAGCCTTTAAACACGCCCATGCGTCCCACGCCGTTGTTTAACTTGTATAACCAGTTCATTTTTCCTTCGTAATCGGAACCCCTGTTCATCATAACGTTATATAAGCGTTCAATGTACTCTTCATGGCCGAGATTCATGAGCTGGAATTCATCGCTGAAGAAAAATCCTCTTGCAGCTTCCGCACCCGTGACCCTGCCGCTGCACATCTTGTCAGTCCAGTCCTGAAGGCCCGAAGGTTCCGGTTCCCTACCCAGACACAGCCGGTACAGCCTGGTCACATAGGCTTCAACCTGTGCCCTGTCAACAGCCGCCCCCTTGGTCAGTCCCAGATAATTTGCAATTCCCGTAGCGTCTGCAACGCCCAAACGCTGCAGATTCCCTTCGTTGGAGAGAAACGCCGCATCGGATGAATTGGTCAGGAATGCATGCTCCACAATAACGGCCGTAATGCCCGCCTCTTTGGAACGTCTGATCACGCCGTAGTAATCCGCCAAAGAACCGTCGGGATACTTTGTATTGTCGCCGGAATTCCGTATAAAGATGCCTCTCTGATTCAATCCCAACGCCCCAAGCTGTCTGGAAATGTGCCTTGCCAGATTGGCGCCGTCAACTCCTATGGACGAATTGTAGTTGGCATTGGGATAATAAATTTCCGAACCCCTTGCCGAGGAAGCGGCTGAATTTAAATGGATGCTCACAAAATAATCGGCTCCCACACGGGCTGCCGCCGCTACCCTGTTGGCATTACAGTTGGTTGAACTGGTTCCCGGATAAGGGCACCCCGTCCCTTCCCGCGTCATATAAACCCTTACTCCCGAATATTCCTCCAACTCAGCCTTACAGTACTGGGCAATTTTCAGAGTAAGCGCTTCTTCCTTTAAACCGTTGGCTCTTGCACCTGCGTGGGTAGCGTCATGCCCGGGATCGATGACCACAACGATCTCTCCGTTGTCCTCGGCTCTCAGCCTGCCTTTATCGCCGTTTGCAAGTGCTTCTCCGATCTCATTTGCCGCCATTCTGGAGACCCTGCTGCCGTCTCCATCCAAAGCTGCAACCTGCAGCTGCACATCGGACATATTAAAATCCGCACTCTCCGGCATCATAGCTCCCTCTTCCAATTCAGGCACTTCCCGGTCCACGCCGAAAAGTACATCAGCCATACCCGTATCGGCTATCCCGATGGAAGCCTGACTGCCGTCTTCCGTCGTAACGCTTATGCTTTTTACTTCATAAATTCCCGCATCCTTTTCCAGATAGGGGATTTCAAACAAAACGGTATTTTCCAGTGTTTCTTCACTTGAATAAACATGCTGTTCTTTTGTCTCATAATTCTCTACCGTTAATGTACCGCTCAAAAGGCGGGTATCCTCGTCTCCGAATCCAACCAGCACCGCCTGGCTGCCCGGAGCCTCAATATAGTTGCTTTCTATATATAAGAAGTCCAGCTTTCCTTCCTCTCCAAAAGTCTCTTCCGTATTTTCCTCTGTCTTTTCGTCTTCAGTTTCCAGCAGATCCGTTACCGGTTCCAACCCGTTTCCGGATACCTCTTTTGCATAAATCTTTTGGGGCATCATGCCCAAAAAAATCGCAAATATCATGAAAACCGCCAAAAGCCTTGTTACTCTTTTCACTATGCAGCACCACCTTGTCATTTGATATATATTTGCATATTACGGAATTAGTTTAGTACATTATGTAAACGAATGCAATAGAAAATAGTGGGAATTTGTAAAAAAAGAAATGTTTTAAATGTTGAATTTTCCTTTATTTTCCAGAACTTTTCTTGTGTACTATCCGAACTAGCACACTTAGACTATCATTAAAGGGAAAAATTTGTCAAGAGCCGAAAACCATCTTGTAGCATCCGACACTTTCTGATAAGATATCCATACGGGTACTGCCATAATAACGGTAGGCGGCTAGTCTTTCTGCGGAGGGACTGTGACCCTCTGATTACATAGAAACCTGTTTACAGGAATCTGGGAAAGGAGGGCTTTGCAAATGTTGACAATGGAAGATCTGATGGCAGTCATCAGTTTATGTCTGACGGCCTTCGGACTCGGATATGCGATAGGAAGCAAGGATAGTAATAAACCACAAAAATAGCCGCCCCCAGTCTGCAAAACTAAGGCGACTATTTTTATCGACTTAAATTCGGACTAGCCGTCTATCGGCAGTACCTTTTTATGCATATATCTTAGCAGATTTATATGAAATTGTCAAATTCGGTACATTTACTGCTTTTATTCAACATCCGCTTCAATAGAATGAAATTCATCGCAGTCAAAAAACTCCGCCAGCGTTATTCCCAGACCGTTGCACAATTTGACGACGGTAAAAAGGCCCGGGTTAACCGTTCTTCTTTTCATGATATTGTCGAGGGTAGTCACAGGCACAGTTGATTTTAAGGCGAGCTTATATTGGGATATACCTTTTTCCACACACAAATACTCAATTCTCTTTACAAGCATTTCCTGTCCGTTTTTTTGTCCTTTTTTCATATTACCACTCCTTAATACCATATCGCTGCCGATTCCTGTTTCTTTTATCTCTTTATTCTTCATAATACTCGTATTTTCTCTCATCGCTCATTGCTTTTTGGCCTTCATATTTGTTGGTTTTTGTTGGAAAATGTTGTATAATGTTAGAATCCGGAGGAGGGAATTTTATATGGAACAGGAATTGAGCATCCTTTTGATCGAAGACGACCCCGATACCTGCAGAAATTTTGCTGAATATATAGATACCAAAAGCGATGTGACACTTATCGGAGTTACCAACAACTCCTACCGCGCCATCGAATTGCTAAAAGAAGGGGTGCCTGACGCCGTTATTCTGGATCTGGAATTAAATGAAGGGCAGGGGAACGGCCTAGTATTTCTTCAGGAGCTTAAATCCGTTTCTATCCCCTTCAAGCCTTATATTCTGGTCACAACCAATAACTCCAGCTCCACTACCTACAATTTTGCAAGGAAAACTGGAGCGGATTTTATTATGTCAAAACATCAGGAGGACTATTCGGAAAAGCGCGCCGTGGATTTTCTGTGTATGATGAAGCAGGCCATCCAAGGCTCCCGTTACGCGCCGGATCCCGCAAAACAGGAAGGTTCCTCCGCTCCCTCCAATAAACAGCTTATGCGGCTGATTTCCCTGGAACTGGATAATGTAGGCATAAGTCCTAAGGTCATCGGCTACAAATATTTATCCGAAGCTATTTTACTGATCTTACAGGGACAGCCCCACAACATCTGCGAAACTCTGGCAAAACAGTATAAGAAGACGGATTCCAGCGTAGAGCGGGCTATGCAGAATGCCATTAATAAAGCATGGAGGACTACGGATATTGACGATCTGCTCAAATACTATACTGCCCGTATCAATTCTGACAAGGGAGTGCCGACTTTAACGGAATTTATCCATTATTACGCGAATAAGATCAAAAATCATCTGTAGATAATCAGACTGCATGATGTGGTAAAGCATTTATAATGGTTCTTTTTTACATTAGATAAAGCAAAAATATAAAAGCATATATTCCAACAATTTATAAAACTTTCTGTCGGGCTATATGCTTTTATATTGGTATTTTCATTTGTTATTGATATGATGTTGGCAATAGAAGCGTTTTTATCTTCCATTGATAGCATCAATAAATATTTTCCAAAATTCCTGCCACATTTTTCTCCCCCCTTATTCTTTTTTTAAAGAATAAGAGAAGAATGAAAAATTCTATATTAGATATCTGTATACATTTATTGTGACTTTTTATTGTGTATTGTCTCAAACTGGCAGTATATTGTTATCATTTATGACAATAACTATAATAAATATGTATATTATCCTTTCCTTTTTAAACATGGAGGTAGAAATGTTAGCTTTTATTAAATATTTTGCAATCATTATCTGCAGTTTTTATATTTATGGTAAATTGTTGAATATTTCCCGCCCTCAAAATCACTATGTATATTTGATATTAGGAATACCCTGCTTATCTTTAGGTACTGTATTATTAGATTCAATATTTCCTCAAGCCACAGATTTAATTCTAATCTTAATATCCTTCTTCTTTTTATTACGCATAGTAAAAACTACCCCTGAAGCAGCTATTACAACAACTATTATTTCTTATGGAATCAGTTATTTTATTTTTTCTTTATCCGCTGTAATCTCCAGCGCAATTTTAGTCTTCATGTTTCATATGACCAGCGATTCCTACAGTCATCTGCTTTCTCAGATTTTGATTGCATTCATCCAGATGGCAATTACACCTCTTCTTTTTCGTCCAAAACGCTTTCGAAAAGGAATGCCCTTTATTACAAATAAATTAAACAGCTTTTCTCTTATGATCATCAGCCTTATGATCCTATTTGCCTATGTAGTAATTAGGACCAGCAGTAACAACCTTCTTTATCTCTTTCCTTTCCTCCTCATTTTCCTTATGGCGATCTTCATCTACATATCCTGGAAAAACAATATTACCAAAACCTATCTGGAAAGGCTTAAGGAAAAGGATATTGCAAAATTAAATGACACCCTATCGGAAAAAGAATCCTATATTAAAAAGCTGGAGGAGGAAAACAAAGAACTTTCAAAAATCATCCACAGCGATAACAAGCTGATCCCCGCCATGCTGCTTTCCGTAAAAGAATTTATCAGGGATTCCTCTTCCCTTGTTCCCGCCTCTTCCGAGAAAGGGATGCGGCTGTTAAGCGACTTAGAGCAGCTTTCACTGCACCGCAAAAGTATTCTCCGCACCCAGGACGACCGGTGCCGCGGCATTCCGGAAACAGGCTGTTCTTCCGTAGACAGTATTTTAAAATATATGAAGCAAAAAGCCCATGAAATGAATATTATTTTTGAAACTGCCTTTTCCTGCAATATGAAAGCTTTGGTAAACGAAAATATTTCTGAAAACGACTTGAATACCCTGCTGGCGGATCTGTTGGAGAACGCCCTGATCGCCACCAAATACGGGGATCATAGACATGTTTTGTTGAGTGTGGATATGATCGAAGACTTTTATACCATCAGCATATTTGACAGCGGCGTTCCCTTCCCCAAAGAGGTGCTGGTCAGTCTCGGGTTGAAAAACTACACTACCCATAAAGCCGATGGGGGAAGCGGCATCGGTCTGGTCACTTCCTATGAACTGTTAAAGAAATACAGGGCCAGCCTGGCCATTGAAGAATTCGCACAGGATTCGGGGCTTTATACGAAAAAACTCTCCGTTGTTTTTAACCGTCTGGACCAATATACCCTCTTCACTTACCGGAATGGGGAAGAATTGGACTTCTTAAACAACAGAACAGACTTATTGGTTATTCACAAAAAAATACCGGCTGTAGGATAAATTCCCACGCCGGCATTTTTTATCACTCAGAATCAGGAAGCAGAAAGTTCTTCCTGTCGTCTTCTTATCAGATACATTCCCGCACCTATGATCAGAAACAGAAATGGCGTACAGCAGATCTGCTGATAGCAGAAAAAGTTATGGCTCATATAAGATACGATACATGCGATAAATCCTGCCATAACAGGCATGTTTTCCTGCTTTTTCGCAAAATTCTTAATGCTGGTAAAAAAGATTCCCACATAAGCGGCGGTTCCGATCAATCCATAATTGATCAGGGCATTCATCCACTCGTTATGGGCATTGGTAAGGGTCCGGTCTCCCCACATCTGCGCCAGTCTGTCCTGATACAGGCTGTATGCATAAGGGGCATATCCGTCCGGCCCCACGCCAAAAAGCTTATGGAAAACATCCATATCCTTATACATCTGAATACTGAAGGACCAGGTTTTTCCCCTTCCGTTCCCCCAACCGTCTCCCCATATCAGATACGGTATCCGGGAAGTATACTGCGTAATGCTTTCCGGCAGACGCCCTTTGGCGCTTAATATGACATGACCTGCCGCTGCGAGTATGACAAAAGCAAGAAGCGCAAATAAAACCCGGCGGACAATCAACGCCGCCTTAGGGGCATATTTCTGTTTCCAAGAAAGCCAGAAAAACAATCCCCAGAACAGTACCGCCAGCACTAACATTCCCCACATCCACTTATGGAAAACCAGAAAACTGCTCAGCTTATCCAGAATCAATATCTCATTGGGGTGTATGAGGAACAAAAGGTTCATGACACGGGTGGCAAACACAAACAAAAGAAGGATTTCCGCGAAACGTTCCATTCTTTTTACATCAGGCAGGGAAAACCATAAAAAAATCGCCATAAAGCCTAACAGTGCCGCATAGGCGCTGTCACTGTTCTGGGTTACCATGGTGCAAAAGCCCGCCAGACTGAAAATACCGCTGACAATTCTCAACCACCTTTTCCTTGCGCTCCAGAATATGCCGATTCCTAAGGGCAGGACCGTACATACAAAGCTGCTGTACCACGTTGCCTGACCTAGGGTGGATAAGAACTGGTTTTTATAGGTATCCGCCAGCTCATCAACCTTTCCCAGCGAATATACGCCAATAGGATCGATCATCAGGCGGTGTAAAATCCCCAGACAGAAAGCAATGAACGCCGAAAAGAATAAGACCGTCAGGACTACTTTATTGCCTTTTCCAAAACGGGAATAGTAAAAATAGATCAAGCCAAAGCTCAGCATGGATAAAAGTCCCATGTCCCATCCGTTATATCCCCAGACGCAGTCCTCAAAGTTTCCTCCGACAAATGCCGCAATTACCGAAAGCGCCAAAAATGCCACTACACACCAATCCGTATCGTTAAGCTTTGGCACTTTAAGCTCCTTTAAAGACATAAGCCATCCCAGCGTTATGAGAATGACCACTCCCAGGCCCCACAAAACAATATAACGGTACATATCATATTTGACAGTCCCTACACTGTGATAGCCGTCCTTCAGATATAACGGCACAAGAAGACAGAAAGCAACGCCGATCACGGCCAGGGTAAATTCGATTATGGCTGTAAACACCTCATAGCTGCTGCTCTTTTTTTGAGGCCCGCCGCTTTCTTTTATGAGTTTATTGGACATAACAAAAGTCCTCCAATCTTTTATTTTCCCGCTACCAGTGCACAGATCACGGGTTTTTCCAGTTCCCTGCAAAGCTCTAGGAGCCTTGCTATCTCTTTATGGGAGGACGCATTCAGTTTTTCCGAAAGAATAACGCCGTCCGCTTCTAAAAGTATCTTAAGCTCATCTTCATCCTTTAAGGGACTTTCCTTGCTTTCCACAAGCTTTACCCCTTCCGGCTTCAATCCGTTTACGGCTTCCTCCAAAATATCCCTGCCAAGGCTGGAAACCGCATAAAGCTTATTCCATCCGTTCTTTTTGCATTTGTTCTGAAGGACCATGGAAATAACCGCCTTATCCTCTTTGTCATAGGTACTGAGGCCATAACCCTCTTCCAGATCCTTGCCCTGCTTCAACGTCCTTGAGAAAAAGTATCTGCAGGCTTCCCATGCCCCGATCACAAAAATTCCCAAAAACAAGCCTAATGCCACATACTTTTTGCTGACTTTCGGTTTCACGGCATTCTCCCCATCGGCAGCCGCTCCCTCCGAAACATCTTCAGAAGAGGCCGGCACATTTCCTTCCTCTTCCTCCGCCTCTATGCTTTTAATCGCCGTGATCTTTTCTGCGTCTCTGGCTTCATAGTATTCTATCAGCTGATTAAATACCCCTTCCTCCGAGGTCTCAATATTTGTTCTCGCATTGATCACATTGTCTGAAAGATTTCCCAGAGCCGAAATCTGGTTTCTCTGCTGATTCAAAAGTTCCCCGTCCGAGCGCTGTTCCGTCTGTTCTCCCACAAGGGCGATGGTATGGGGACCCACTTCCCCGGTTACCGCCCCATTGGACGCGGAAATTTTTTCTTTTATGATCCCGGCAATTTTTTCACATCCGGCCCTGTCCGTATAACGGATAACGATCTTCATATCCTCGCTGTCTGTGGAAATCACGGTTACATCCTCCACATCGGAAAGCCGGTCTAAGCAGCTTCCCGTGATCACTTCCGCAAAATAACCGCTGTCAATATCCGCTCCCACTTCCTTTGCGATCTCGTCATAAACCGCCTCATTAGATATTTTTGCAATATAGCTTGCCGCAAATGCCGCATCAGAAGGCCTTTCTTCTCCTGCGCTTCCCGATACCGACAGATCATAATAAAGAGTAGTGGTCCAGACATTATTGGGGTCCATCTGCATCAGGATAGATTCCTTTAGGTAATTATTCTGCCTCTCGTATTGCTTCTTATTGTAGTAATACTTATTGGCATAATATAACACCTCATCCGCCGCCTTTTGGTTCAGGCCGGACTGCTCCAAAATTTTTTCTTCATCCATTGTCAGGATCCGTGAAAGGCTCTCCTCTTTCTTTTCATCCGCCGCTTCCTTTGCCTCTGCGGCAGCCTTAAGTCCTTTTGCGTTTCTATAATAGCTTAAGCCCCCCAGAAGAACGGCAAATACCGCCATGGCGATGAGCATTTTCCACCAGCTTTTTACCACATGGCAGATCATATGCCAGATATCGATTCCTTCATAAGGTTTTATTTTTTCCTGTGCCATCATAATTCTCCTTACAATCTTTCGTTCTATTTTTTATCTGCCAGGGCAGATTTTATATCCATCCTTATCATAACACAAATCTGATAAAGTAAAACAACCGCTTCCGCAATTAACGTGCCCACCGCCGCTCCTTTTGCTCCCATGACGGGAATCAGCCACAAATTTATGACGATATCCGTAACGGCCCCTGCGATCTCCGAATAAAGCACATGCTTTTCCAGTCCTAAAGGAACCAGGATCTGGATGCCGCATATATTGCTGAAGCCAATCAGGATCAGAGTCGGCATAATGATCTGCATGGCGCCCACAGCCGGCAGGAAAGCCTCCCCCGAAATGATCAATATACTGTATCTTGCAAAGAAGATAAAGAAAACGCAAAGAGGAACGGATACAAAGCCTACGAATACAAAGGCTTTTCGGATTATCCTGCGAAATTCCCCCTTCATCTTCCTTTCCGCATAATAGGACATCCTGGGCAGAAGGACGCTGCCCAAAGCCGTCACAAAGCTTACCAGAACGCCTTTGATCTTAACCGCCGTGCCATAATACCCCGTTTCAACGTCCCCGCTCATAAAATTCAACATGACCACATCCAGATTGGTATATATGGTGGTTGCAGCCGTCATGGCAAAAAAAACGCCAACGGCCTTTATGTGCTTCTCCCACGCCTGATGTACAAAGTATCCGGTCCGATCAAGCATCCCTTTCCCCTTTATCTGCATCCCTTTCCCTGCATTCTCCAAATTCTCCGGAAACGGCTGGGAAACTGTTTTCCGGAAAGGCTCCACATACCGCCGCATACGGAAAGCATTGCAGACATTACTGCCCATGCCTGCTAAAAGGGTCAGCACGCCGTATATGATATAGTCATCCTTTTCCCTGACCATTAAAAACATCAGAACAAGGGCCAGGATCTTAAATAAAAGGGAACGCACGGTAATATAGGTATATTCCTCTAAGGCTTTAAACAACCATTCCACGCCCAGAAGCTGAAAAAGTATGCTGATGCTCATCAGTGCGAGGAGCGCTTTATCCTCCGCAAATCTGGGGACCAGAAAAATGGAAGCTCCAAAGATCAGATAAACAAGAGCTGTCATGATCATATTGATGCAAAAAAGCTCCCATACCGTCCGGGAAAGCTGCTCCTTATGGTCGCGGACCCTGGCGCACGCCCGGATGCCGTAAGTAGGGATCCCCATCATTGCCCCCATGGCAAAATAGGCTACCACGGAGTTGGCAAAGGCTACCTTTCCCATACCCTCCGGCTGCAGGATCCTTGATACATAAGGGTAGCTGAGCAGGGGAAAGATCATGGCCGAGCCGGTCAGGATGCAGTTCATCAAATAGTTAAGTCTGACGGATTTTTGTTTTCCCATGGAAAATGCCTCCTGCCAAGAGTAAGAGGGGATTATAATGCACGCCGCCTAAAATGTGCATCATAAATCCACAAACCAAAACTGCACATAATGCAACACATCCCGCCCGGTTATTTTCTTTTACAAGCCGATACATAATAAAACAATATATGCCAAGGAATATTAAACTTATTAAAACCCCATAATCAAGGGGCATTCTTATATATGAACAATCCACATAATTATACTTATTTCTTACCAAATTATCTATATTTCCAATCCATTGAATTTTCTGTCCCAATAAATTTATCTCATAATTTTCAAGTGCTCTTTTCGCTAAATTTAAACGGCCGTTTAATATAGAATTTAATACTATGCACAATTTTTCATGGGAATATAAATTATAATATAGTTGCAATATCCATGTAAAAACTGTCATTGCGATAGGAAACATAAGATAAAACATTTTAGGCAACGCTTCTTTTACTGACCACTTACAATATTTTATGACCACTCCCGCTACTGCCATAGCACAGCCGATCAAAGTCATGGTTCTCAAATCAGTATAATAATATATAATTCTCCATCCACTCAGAAATAAAAATGTTTCAAAGATTGTAATCTTTTTCCCTCGGATGAACATCCATGCAGTTTCACTGGAAAACAACAGGGCACCCGCCCCGTTTATATAAACAAACCCCATGCTATACCTTATTTTCCCATGGTCAAAGTATTCTCCATTAGTCAAAATTCCTGCTGCACAGAGAGCAAAAGTAAGTATGAGACTAAAAATCTGAATTACGATCTGAAGCTTCAACGCAGGTCTGACATCCTCTTTTTGACAAGAAAACAAAATTAATAACAAGAAGCATATCTCCCTCATTCCCGTTCCACCTGCCTGTATTATGAAAAAAAACAACAGGATAGTAAAAAGAAAGAGGCTTTTTTTATGATACCGTATTTCCAGAATAATTTTTATCAGAAATAATGCATATGCCGCATATCGCATAAGCTGCAACCCTTTGTCAAAACCATAACGCAAATCAGTGTATTCCAAAGACATGGCCAATATGTATATGCCATATGCTAATAAAAACATTAAGTTTTTCTTTTTTAAATATTGTGAAAAACCCATACTACTTCCTCGCTAATTTTTTTTTCAGTCTGACAAAAGGCCACAATCGAAATCCCGTCAAACGCAAAAGTTTTATTTGAAAATTTGACAGAGAATATTTTCTGCCCACCGACATTTCAAAGAAATTGTAAAGTTCTTTTGATTCTTCTTTTACTTCATTATCTACTTCTCTTAAATATCTGCTTAAAGATTTTTCTTCTCCTTTTAAAAACCACATACATTTCAGTTCATGACGCCAAAGTAGATCAAAAATACGAAGTGGCATGTAGTATTGCAACAAATAGTTGTCGTTTTTAAACGACTTTTCCTGTGTCATTTTCCTATAATAAGAAAATACGGCCCTAACCATCTTCTCATTTTCTTTATAATGTTTACGAAATCCTTCAGCACTGACACTTTGCCCTCTCCTTCCCAGGCGGTAGCAGTATAAATTTAATTTTTCGTAACGAATGCTTTTTACAAAGGGCAAAGGATATATGATATATTCCATGTCTACATAATAACAATTCTCATCAATTCTTACCGGCATTTCCCTGAGCACTTCTGTTTTGATTGTATAATAATGCATCAAAATAAAGCTATCTATCTTCATATTCTGTGGAAAAAGTGTTGTTTCAGCAACTAAGGGCAACTCAAATTTTTTTGTTTTTCCCGTATTTTCATAATATTCCGTATAATCTGTAAAAACTAAATCTTCATCTAAAATTTCAAGTTTTTTAAGATACTTGTCCAGTTCCAGAGTATCAACCCAATCGTCTCCGTCTACTACCTTAAAATATTTTCCGGCAGCTTCCTGTATTCCGGTATTTATTGTTCCGCCATGACCCCTGTTATTCTGATGAATCACACGTATACATTGAGGATACTTTTCAAAATACTCATCTGCAATCGCTCCTGTTGAGTCTTTAGACCCGTCATCTATAACAAGCACTTCCAAAGCATCCCTGTTTTCCAAGCCTGTCAAGCTGTCTAAATTCTGTCTGATATATTTTTCAACATTATAGGCAGGAACCACTATTGTTAAAATCTTTTTCATAACATTCATCACTCATTTTCCCAAAAATTCGCTCACAGACTCGTTTACTGCTATTATTATCCTGATTTTGATAAAAGAGTTCACATATCCTTTCTCTTTCCCAAATCCACCGATCATTCAAGTCATCTAAGTTCTCAAGATAATTCCAGAAATCTTTTTCGTTATATATTTTTTCTCCCGGCAGTAATTCCATTATAGAAGGGAAACAAAAACCACGACTTTTTTCATATGCTTCCATATCGTTGCAGAAAAAAGCTATTGGCTTCTTTAACAATAAATAATCCACATATACTGACGAATAATCGGTCATCAATACATCTGTTTCCGCCAATAATTCATACAGCTCTACATTTTTATTACACAATTCTTTCCCACGTATAATCCAAAGATTTTCAGAATTCTCTAAATTCATTTCATTTATCATATCCATTGGATGGGGTTTAATCAAAAGAAGATATCCTTTCTTTTTCAGTAAATCATTTAAGCTCTTTATATTTTCTCTCAAAAGGCTTACCACCCCAAACCCGTCCGCATCCCCATCGCATCTGATTTCCCCAACAACAGAAGTACGGTATGTGGGCATCCAAATAATAATCTTCTCATACTTACTTTTTTGAATGCCCAATCGGAATAATGCATCTGTCTGTTCAAAAAAAACATCATTGCATGGCTGTCCTGTAATCCAGACATCTTTGTCCGGGAGGTCGAATGCTTTTTCCATAACTTTCTGAAAAAAACTACTTGTAGCAATTGTGCAATCAGCTTGAATGTTATCATGCTCCTGATCATCCAAATATTTTCCTATTCTTTTCAAAGGCATGCCGTGCCATAAATTTATGTTTTTCTGATCTCTTGTTGTATTGACTCCCGTAAAATAATTATGCGTTGTTATAAAATATTGGGCACAACAATATAGCCATATTCCCCTGATAGATTTCTTAATACAGATTTCTGTCTTATTATGCCCGGTAGACAACGTCTTTTGGAAATCCTCTATTTTCTTTCTGGCAAAATATACTTCCTTTTTCCCCACACTCCAAATAAGCCTATATTTTTTTTGCAAATCGGGTCTTTCTCTTTTTATATAACAATATACAGCCCAGGAATTTCCTGATATATCCGGAAAACTGTTAAATAAAACAATATTTTTTTTAGGAATCCGTTTATTTAACCAATTGACAATTAAGCGCAATTTCATAAATTATTTTTCTCCCAAATCACTCTTTATCTGACTGGAACTTATTTCGGGTGTGCGTGGAAGATAAATCACTTCTATTTTTTCTTTTTTTAAATAATCAAACTTTCCATCCCAATCATTACCCATGACAAAAGTGTCAATATGATATTCATGAATATCACTGACCTTTTGTTCCCAGCTTTCTTCAGGTATCACTAAATCCACATATCGAATTGCTTCAACCAGACGTTTTCTCTGCTCATAACTAAAATAACATATCTTTCCCTTCTCCTTTTTGCTAAATTCGTCAGTAGAAAGGGCTACAATTAAATAGTCTCCATATTCCTTTGCCCTTTGCAATATATTAATATGACCATAATGTAATAAATCAAAATTTCCATATGTAATTACTCTTCTCATTTTCCACTCTCCAAATTATTCGATTTCATTTTTTCTTCTATGCACAAGCTGATAAACTTCAGATTAGTCCTTAAGTATCTCTTTCCCAGCCTCCCCGGCTCCTGCAAAAAGCGGTAAAACCATTCCATTTTACACCGCTGCATCCATAAAGGCGCCCGCTTTACCACCCCTGCGTGGAAGTCAAAGCCCGCTCCCACTCCCAACATAAGGCCGCAGACTTTTCCCTTTTGCCTGTACATCCACAGCTCCTGCTTGGGCGCTCCTAAGCCCACCCAGATAAAATCAGGCCTTGCAGCGTTGATTCTTTCTATATCTTCCCTGTAATCCTTTTTCAGGTCCTTCTCAAAGGGCGGGGAATACATTCCCACGATCTCGATACCGGGAAACCGCTCTTTCAGGCGGCTTTCCAGTTTGGAAAGGGTCGCCTTACTGCTGCCGTAAAAATAATGCCTGTATCCCTCTTTTAAAGACCGCTTGAAGATTTCTTCCATAAAGTCCGGCCCCGCTACCCTGCAGGCCCCGGAATATCCATGCCTTTTCTGATAATCCGCCACCGGCGCTCCGTCGGCAAAAACTACGGCCGCCTCGTTCTGAACCTTACAGTACTTCTTCTCCCCGCTTGCCATTACAATGGCATGGGTATTGGCAAAGGTAATATAACCGCCTTTCAGCTCATCCAGTTTATTGCAGACCCAGTCCAGCGCTTCCGTCATGGAAAAGGCTCCTGTCCTGACTCCGAAAATTTCACAAATTTCCATTCCGCACGACCCATCCCGTATTTTTACAACTATTTCATTATAACTCAATTTTCCATTTTTGTATATTATATGGTATACTGTTTGTACCCCATGGAAAAAGGATTATGAAAAATGACACCTACAAACCAGAAACAGACTATCATACAAAACTACACACTGTTTTTTACGGACCTTTTGGGCATCTGCCTGTCTTACGGGCTGGCGATCCTGACCCGCGGCATCTTAGCCGACGTGGTGCGCGCCACCCAGTATTATCTGCTGATCCTGTTTTTTGCCGTTATCCTGTGTCTGTTATCCTATGTGCTTTTAAACTGGAATTCGGGGTTTATCAGCCGGGGATATCTGGCTGAATTTTTCTTTGTCTTAAAATATGACGCCTCTTTGGGCTGCGGGCTGGGCGTTTTTTTGTTCTTAACCCAAAAGGCCCAGGATTTCTCCAGGCTGGCTTTTATTTATTTCCTGATCTATAACCTGATCCTGACCTACCTTTTCCACCTCTTAGCCAAGCAGTTTTTTACCAAGATCTATATGCGCAGCATGAGTAGCTATAAAATGCTGGTCATTACGGAAAGCGGCTATGCATCGTCCCTTCTTCAGAAGCTGAAGTCCGAGACGGAGTGGTCCCACCAGATCACGGCCCTTGCCGTTATGGATAAAGATGAGGAAGGGAAGGAATATGACCATATTCCCGTTATTGCAGGAAGAGAAAACCTTTTTGAACACCTTAACAAACTGGTGTTGGATGAAGTATTTATTTATCTGCCCGAATACAGCAATAAAGATCTGGGCGCCATTATTGAACAGTTTGAGCTTGCCGGCATTACCGTCCATGTAAATATCGACCCTTTTGACCACCTGATCTCCCGCAAAACCTCGGAAACCTTTGCAGGGCTGACCGTTTTGACCTATCGCTTATCGGATTTTGATTTTCACAGGCTGATGATCAAGCGCATTCTGGATATTGCCGGTTCCATAATCGGTATTGTCATTACGCTCATCCTTCTTCCTTTTATTGCCGTTTTCATTAAACTGGATTCTCCGGGTCCCGTTTTTTATAAACAAAAACGTATCGGATTAAACGGCCGCGAGTTTTATTTATATAAATTTCGTTCCATGTATGAGGATGCGGACCAAAGAAAGAACGACCTGAAAGCCCGCAATGAAATGAACGGTCCCATGTTTAAGGTTACCAACGACCCCCGCATCACAAAGGCAGGCCGTTTCCTTAGAAAGAGCAGTCTGGATGAGCTTCCGCAGTTTTTCAATATTCTCGCGGGACAGATGAGCCTGGTTGGCACAAGGCCGCCCACTCCCGACGAATATGCACAGTATAATCTGAAATACCGCCGCCGTTTAAGCATCAAGCCCGGATTAACAGGTCTTTGGCAGGTCAGCGGCAGGAGCAATATTACCAATTTTGAAGAAGTGCTGAAATTGGATCTGCACTATATCGATAACTGGTCCCTGGGGCTGGATATTAAGATCCTTTTACAGACCGTTGTCGTGCTTATTTCCCAGAAGGGGGCGAAGTAAGGGCCATGTCACATAACCGCCTTTATGAGCGCCTCCTTTACAAATGCATTTAACGTCATATTTCTTTCTTTTGCTGTTTGCACAAAGCAAGATAATCTTCAACCGCCCGGTAAAAGTCTTTTTTTAATTCATCAAGACTGGTTCCTTCGTAAGAAATCAATCCTCTGATCCCTATAACCCTGCCATACAGGCAGTCATCCTTTTCCGAATATTCTACGCTTCCCAAATAATCTTTATATTTTAAATATCCCTTCATAACAAGCCCTCTTTTTCTAATACTTCTTTTATCTGTTTCATTAATTTTTAGTTTTTAAATTGAACTTTTCTGGGGAGATAAAATCCCTGAAATGAAATTTAGGATTCCGCCGGTGCAACATTACACCGGCGGATTGATCTGAATTTTGAAATTATGGTTTTAGATTTTAAGAACTACTTGCCGGCAGTTCTTTATTTACTTTTATAATTATGTGGTCCTCAGTTTTTTTCTCTGGGCCGCTTCGCTTTCAGACATATATTTTTCCCCGGTCCCTAAAGCGTCGCAAACTGTTTGAATGCGCTTATTGAGCATATCCATGGCGTGAACCTCCAGGCTGGCTTTCTGGTCGCTGCCCCACATCTCATGGGACAGGGTCACATGGCGCTCTATGACGCACGCCCCCAAAACTGCCGCCGCAATGGTAGGTTCCATATTGCTTTCATGTCCGCTGTAGCCCACCAGGCAGTCAAATCTTTTGCGCAGGGTTTCGATCATACGCAGGTTTAAATCCTTAACCGGCGCAGGATATGCGCTGTTTGTATGAAGGAGTATATAATCTCCCTTCCCGTTTTTTTCCAGTACCTCCACCGCATGGTCGATCTCTTCCATCGTGGTCATTCCGGTAGAAAGAATAACGGGCTTTCCCGATCTTGCCGCTTCAGCGATCATTTCATCCCTGCCGTTCGAGGCGCTGGCCACCTTGATATAGGGAATATCATAATTTAACAAAAATTCAAGACTTGGCATATCCCATGGGGATGCGCTCCATGTCATTCCTTTATCCCTGCAATAGGCGTCGATCACATCGTACTGCTCTTTTTCAAATTCCACGCGGTATTTGTATTCCAGATAGGTCATGGTGCCCCACGGTGTTTCACGCATAACATTTTTCTGTGCTTCCGGCACAGCTATTTCCGGCGTTCTTTTCTGAAATTTCACATTGTTCCAGCCCGTAGCATTTGCCGCATCGATCAGTTTCTTTGCGATATCCATATCCCCGTTATGATTGATGCCGATTTCCGCGATCATATAGGGACGGCTGTTCTCACAAATTGTATAGTCTCCGATTTTAATCTCTTTATTTGCCATTTCTTTACCTTTAACTTTCATTTTAGTGCTGCCATAAACGGCAGTCCTGTTAATCATTATAGAGAATCGAAAATGAATATTCAAGTGCCATACAAAAATGTCATAGTAAAATTGTCATTTGTGATTAAAGGTGTGACAAACCGTCTATTATAATATTTAATTGCAGTTCTCTATAATTACGCTCTATCAAATCCGCGAACAATTCGGCCTCTTCATTTTCTATTTCCGTCTCTTCGATCAAATCTGCTATAATTGATTTTCTGCTAAAGTGCCTTTTGATATAATAAGAAACAAGTGTATCGTAACTTTTCAGCAGTTCAAAAAAATCATCCTCCTTTTCCACATAATAAAGAGAATACGTCTGTTGAAAATCAAGTTCCAGCCTAAGTACAAACTTATCCATAATATTCTGAAACAGGGCAGGAATCAGTTCTTTATTTTCCTTCTCCAATTCCTTTACAACCTTCCAGGCATAATAGTGCTTTAACGTATGTTTTGAAAATTTCATCAAATCATCATACAATTGTGGATTTTTTATATGATCCGCCAATTCCTTTAAGCTGTCATTTCTATCCTGTTTTATCATTTCTCGCATTTCTGTGATCAATATATTTAACAAGTCCTTTGTCTGATCATTCTTTACATCCTCAATGCAATGATACTGTACCCAATTCTCATCTGCAGTTTCAATTTCGTTAATAAGTTTTTTAATTTTCTCCATATCCTACACCTACTTTTCCAATAATTCTTTTCCCTTCATATATTGGGAAAACTCCAGAATTTTCGCATTTTTTCTTTTGTTTGTATTTATATCATCTCTCAGATATTTGTAATCATATTCCTCATCAAATCTCTTTTCACTTTTATTAGAGTCGCTTTCTCCTTTCGTATCATATATTTTGTCAAACCTAAATACATCCTCCAAAAAGTTTTGCTTTCTAACGGTTTCATGCTGCAGTCCGACTATTTTTCTTACATACTCCCTCCCTTTTATCGTTAATTCATAATAGGTGCACTTCCCCGTTCCATATCGTCTGACACACCGCACCTGTTCCAGCTGTGACGCCAACTGGTTTAAATAATTTGCTTTTATATCTGCCTGCCCTGCTAATGTCTTATGTTGAATGCCCGGATTGCGATAGATAGTGACAATAATATCTTTTATATGAGCCTTGGAAAGCAGGATGCTCATATTTTGCTCAAATCTATTTTCATCTGTCTGTTCCTTCAGCCATGTCTTTCCCACATTGCTTTCCCCTATAGCGATCCCTATTGCATAAGCAATATTCATAGCTTCCGTTTCTGTTTTCAAGTATTTTTCATATATGCTTTTAATATATTCATATTTTTCAGTTTCCTCCCGAACCAGTTTCGTATCCTGCTTACTCATTCCCTGTGTAAGTATCTGCAAATAATATTTGTACTGTTCCGTAATATCATTTTTTAACCGTTCTTCATTACTACCGTTCTTTAAGTATTCCCTTATAAAAGTATAAACACTCTGAAAATCATTCATTGCATTTCTCCTTTCATCTTCCCAGTATTGTTTTAAAATACAGATTCCATACTTTTAAACATGAATTCCTGCATTCGCCATGTTTACAAATGTCTTCAATGCATATGTAATCCATTGCCTTTCCGGTATTTCTTCCACTTTTTAATACAAATCCTATTTTTTCCCCCTCTTTAGGTTCTTTTGCCGCCGCGCATGCATTTGTCCACAAAGCGCAGCAGTCTGATGCCTGCAAGGCTCCCGACATCGTTTCAAAATCATGATATCCGGTTGAATAGGAAGGAATCAAAACGAACGTAACCTTTAATTCCCTCAATATGGTTTCCAGATAATCTTTTGTAATAAAATCTTTGCATATCATTATGACCATACGCCCTATCCCGATACCATGTATCAAATGGACATGATGATCCGGGAAAATATCTTCACAGGCGCTTCCTCCCGATGGGATAGGCCCCTGATATGCTTCCTGCTTGCTTTGTTCGCAGATCACGGCGCCCGTACGATTTAAAAGGCACGATACGTTTCTATGATCTTCCCACACGCTTGGTAATAAAATAAGTTCCGGCGGCTTGTTTCCCGAAAGCCAGAAAGGTTCCTGCAGATAATTTGAAATATTCTCAACCATCCTAGTATTTCCCAGCATTTCGGGAAATATCAGCACATCAGCCCGTTCTTTGGCGGCCCTGTCAATAATTTCCTCTATCCTTCGATTATCCTCATCCTTATTTCCTTTATATTTGACAGCAAAATAACAGGTTTCTTCCCTTTCGTAGATATCCATATCAAAATCATTTTGTATTTTTAGGGGGGAGACAGCTACCGACAAACTTCCTCTTTGCTCTGCTGTCCAAAATGTGTTGGTTGGCAGAAAATGATTAGATATCTGTAAATCTCCTAATGCATTATAATTTATTACAAGTATATTCTTCAGAAAATTATCAATTCGCTCATAGTGCTGACTCCCTCTATGCCCTCTTTCCCAATAACAGATATATCTGGGTACAATTCCCAGCTTTAACGCCTTCCAATTAGAGTTCAATCCGCCTTCAAAAGAATCTCCTCCTATACTTTCCATCTCATATAACATTTGCCGTTCCAATGCACTGTCAAGTATTTCCAACAGACGCAGTATACATCTGTGATCCTTTTGGTTTCTGAGGCTTGAAAAAAGCCTCTCAATCTTGTCTATAAATCCCTGTTCCCTGGTCTTTTTATGATCCAGCTCACAAAAATGCTCTGTCCCCTCTTCAAAAAGTTCTTGTACGTTTTCACGAATGGTATAAAGCTCTTTTTTTCTTTCTCCGACTGTGCGGCTGTTATATTTTTTAAAAAATCCCTTATCCTCGTCGTTTATAAGGTATACGATCATCTCAGCAATTAAGTTATACAGTTCATCCAACATTATCACCTCCCCGTTGGAGTTTAACTATAACACAAATAAAGGTTAAAATCAACAATTGTTCAGTTATTGTTCAGTTGGATGTTAAATAAAAATACCCGTAACCAACCGTGCAAGGTTACCGGGTATTTCTTCATCTTCCCATTTCTTTTTATGAAGCGATGTTGACCGCTTTATGATCCAGCCGAATCTTATCCGCAATTCTGGCAATATATTCGCTGTTAGTAGGTCTTCCCTTTCCGGAATCATGAGAATATCCGAAAAGTTCCTCCATTGTCGCACAATTTCCTCTTACCCATGACACCTCAATGGCATTTCTGATCGCTCTTTCTACCTTTTGAGGCGTTGTCTTGTATATTCTTGCAATTTCCGGATACAAAAGCTTTGTCACGCTGCTGACCGCTTCCATATCGGCTTCGGAAATCAAAATAGCTTCTCTGACGTAATGATAACCTTTCAGATGTGCAGGAACTCCCAGATCCAACATAATTTTTGTTACATATCTCTCCAGCTCCACGCGCTTAATCAATTCACTCATTACAATTCTTTCCCCTTTTCTGCGTTTTTTTCAGATTATTATGTAGCAAATTGCACGGTTCTGTAATTAAAGTACCATTTGCACTTAAAAATGTCTATCATTGTCGGTCGCATATTTTCGACAGATGTCGCATTTCTGCCCCTTTTAGATTCTCGAAAAAAAAATACCGTTTTAAGGCATCAAACCCTAAAACGGCATTTTTTGTAAATGTTTTTGTCTATATTAGTGCAAAATTCCCCGAGGATAACCGCGCGAAACCTCGGCGATTAAGAATTTTAGGTGCACCTCATGAAGCCATACTGACTGCCTTGTATTCCAGACATATTTTGTCTGTAAGTCTGGCGATGTACTCGCTATTGGTAGGTCTTACTTTTCCGGTTGCATCCGAATACCCGAAAAGTTTCTCTATTGTCGCAGGATTCCCTCGTGTCCACGACACCAAAATAGCATTTCGTATTGCTCTTTCGACTTTCTGTATTGATGTTTTGTATATTCTTGCAACTTCAGGATACAAAAGCTTTGTGATACTGTTCAAAGCCTCCATATCGGTTTGGGAAATCAAAACGGATTCCCTGATGTAATGATAGCCCTTCAGATGTGTCGGAACCCCTAAATCCGACAAAGCCTTTGTGGCATATCTCTCTAACTCGACGCGCTTTGCCATTTCGTTTATCATACTTGATATTCTGCCTCTTTTCTGATTTTTACGATCTTAATAACAAATTGCGCGGTTATTGAATATAATATAACATTTTTATGGACATTTGTCCATTAGATCCTGCTTAGTACAAATTTCCCTCTTCCTTTTATCCTTAAAACCTTTTTCCCGGCAGGCACAAAAAAGCTGTCCCCGGCGCTAAACCAGCTCTGCCTGTTTTCCGTCTCTATGGTCCCAGTTCCTTCCAAAAACACGATCGCGCTGAAAGATGCGTCATCCAATGAAAGCTCCGCCTCATCCTCCACTTCATAAAGGATAGCGGAAAAATATTTGCATTCTCCCAAAAGCTGCTTTGTATATCCCTTTCCCTGTTCCTTTGCCCCTTCCGGTTCCAAAGAGCATTCATAGGTATGATAATCCAGATTATCCAGTGCCTTTTCTAAATGAAGCTGCCTTTTGTTGCCGTTTTTGTCCACCCTGTCATAGTCATAAAGCCTGTAGGTGGCATTGGAGCTCTGCTGTATCTCCAAAATCAGAAGTCCCTCTAAAATGGCGTGGACGGTCCCTGCCTTTACAAAAATGACGTCTCCCTTCTTCACAGGGATCCGCTTTAAAACCTCTGTCAGCGTTCCTTCTTCAATGCGCCTTCTGCACTCCTCTTTTGTCAGGTCCTCGGAAAATCCCACATAAAGCCCCGCATCCGGCGCAGCATCCATCACATACCACATTTCGTTTTTGCCGTATTCCCCTTCTACGCTCATGGCATATTCGTCATCAGGATGAACCTGAACGCTTAATGCCTGCTTCGCATCGATAAATTTGATCAACAGCGGAAAGCGGTCAAAGGGCTGGCATTTCCATCCCAGGGCGTCTTTCCCGATCTTTTCCAGATAATCGGGGAACAGCCTACCCTTATCATTTCCGTCCACGATCCTGGAGGGGCCTGCGCTGTGTGCGGATACCTCCCAGCTTTCGGCTATGATATTCTCCCTGTTGTCCCTGTTTATCTTTCCGTAATTTTCATAGAGCCTCTTTCCGCCCCATAAATAATCCTTGTATGCCGGTCCTAACTTCACAAAATCATCCACTGCCCTTACCATGTCCCCGATTTTGTATCCGGCGCTGGTTCCTACGCACACCTCTATGACCACCAGATCCTTGGCGGTCCGGTTGGAAATTTTGTGGAAAGTCCCCACAGGCACAAAAATGCTGTCATTGCCGCCGTATTCTTTTGTCTCCCCGTTCATGGTAATGGTGGCGGTTCCGCTGACAACGGACCAGTGCTCGTTGCGCTTCTCATGCTTGTGCATGGAAATGGCGCATCCGGGGAAGATCGTAACCTTTCTGACCATATACCCTTCGCTGCGGTTCAACATTTCCTTAATTCCCCAGGAGGTATAATAAATATCCCCTTCGTCAAAGATCTCCTTCTGTTCTTCATAATGGTCCTCTATGATCTGTCTGATATTATGGCTCTCTCCCCTGCGGGAAATGTAAGCGGCGTCCTTGGTACTCACTACTACCAGATCCTCACAGCCGTTGACTACCACAAGCCTGGACTTATCCTCATTCAAAACGGTTACGTTCCTGCACCCGCTTGTAATGGAATCTCCCTGCAGGGACGGAACTTCAAGCCCGTCAAAGCTTTCCAGATTTAACAGTCTGGACCAGCTGAAATCTCCTTTGACAACATAAAGATGCTTCCCCGCCCATTTTTCAAAAATTCCTTCCCCTACGCTTAAAGAAGGGATGGTCTCGAGCCACTTTTTTGTGATTAAAAGGGCTTTCCCGGCTATTCTTACCCGGTTTGTGCCATAAAGACACTTTTCGTACAGCTCCGGGGCATTTTCCCTGACCGCCTTTAAAAAAGTACCGGCCTTCATCATGAATATACCGCTGTCCAAAAGCACTTCTCCCTCTTTTGCCAATGGCTCCCTGTATCTTGAAATAAATTTTTTTACCCTGTTTCCTTCGCAGATGAATGCCCCGTGTCCTTTTAAGGCTTCTTCATTTTCCATTTGGGAGGCGTCGCATCCCACCGCCACGATATTGTCATCCGAAAGAAGCTCCTTCGCCGCCAGTATGGTGCCGTTATAATCTCCTTCTCCGATCAGATGGTCCGTAGAGACCACCAGCACCGTTTCCTCCGGTTCCACGCACATGGAAGCAATGGCAACGGCAGGAGCCGTCTGACGCCCTTTTTCCTCCAGAAAGCACTGATATGACAGACCCTGGAAAGCCTGCATCTGCCCTTCCACAATGTAGCGGTACTTTTTATTGGTAATAATATAGAAATCGTCACAAAAAGGCAGATTCCTCGCTATCGTCTCCTGAAACAGCGATCTGCCTTCCCTGATATATATAAATTGTTTGGGGTAATTTTTACGGGACAGCGGCCACAGTGCATCGCCGCTGCCTCCCGCTAAAACAAAACATTTCATTTATCTTCCTTACTACAGGTATTGTTCTTTTTCCTGTTCCTTTAATGTTTCCACAACAGTCTTTACATCCTGGGACTTGTCCTTATGACAGACTAAAACCGCATCCTCTGTCTGGACCACGATCAGGTCAGAAACTCCTATTGTGGCTATGAGCTTGTCCGTTCCATAAACGATACAGTCCTTCGTATCGATCAACAGCTGTTCCCCGTAAGCCGTATTCCCGTTCTCATCTGCGTCCTTCATAATGCTTAACATATCCAGGCTGCCGATATCGTTCCATCCGAATTCTCCCGAAATGACCAGAACATGATCCGCCCGTTCCATAATGCCGTAATCGATGGAAATCTTGGGAATTATCGGATATACCTCTTCAATGACCTTCCGCTCATCGGGAGTATTCATGGCATTTCCTATTTTTTCAAGGCAGGCATATACATCCGGAAGCAGTCTGCTCATATAAGAAAGGATGGTGGAGGCCTTCCAGACGAACATGCCGCTGTTCCAGGAATAGCATCCCTCTTTTACGTATTTTTCCGCTGTCTCTAAATCCGGTTTTTCCACAAACTCTTCCGCCATGGAATAGTTTTTCCCATTTTCATCCCCCACTGCAGTCTCACTTCCCGGCTTTACCCGGATATAGCCATAGCCCGTGGCAGGAAACGACGGTTTGATGCCGATGGTAACTAAGGCATCCGTCTTTTCCGCAGTCATAACTGCCGCATCGATAATGGCGGAAAACTCCTTTTCGTTTTTGATAAAATGGTCGGAAGGGAGAATGCACATGATACCGTCCCCGTATTTCTTCACGATCTCCATAGCCGCATAGCCGATGCAGGCAGCCGTATTCCTCGCCGCAGGCTCTACCAGCACATGATCGTCCTGCATACGGTCCTTTGTTTCCTTTTTCATCAGCTCCGCCTGGACCGCGTTGGTAACAATAAACATATTTTCCCGCGGAATGCTCTTTGACAAACGGTCTAAAGTCTCATTGATCATCAGCTCCTTTCCGCTTAAGTTCAACAACTGTTTGGGTCTTTCTTTTCTGCTCAAAGGCCACAGCCGCGTTCCGCCGCCGCCTGCCATGATTACACCGAATTTGTTCATTTTTGTTCTTTCTCCTCTGTCTTATCTTCCATTCATGCGGGCATGGTCCACATTTTCCTTAAACCAGCCATAGGCCATCCGGATCCCTTCTTCCAGTTCTACCTTATGTCTCCATCCCAGCGAATGAAGCTTGGTCACATCCGTAAGCTTTCTGGGGGTTCCGTCGGGCATACTGTCATTCCATATGATCTCTCCCTCAAAGCCCACGGTTTTCTTTACCATTTCCGCCAGCTCCTTTATGGTAATCTCCTTGCCCGTGCCGATATTCACATGCTGTTCGCCGTTATAATTTTCCAAAAGAAAGACGCAGGCGTCCGCCATGTCATCCACATACAAAAACTCCCGCAGGGGCGTTCCTGTTCCCCAAAGTTCAACAGAAGGAGCATGGTTAAGCTTGGCCTCATGGAATTTCCTGATCATGGCAGGAAGCACATGGGAGCCGTTTAAGTCGTAATTGTCATGGGGGCCGTACAGATTTGTGGGCATACAGCTGATAAAGTCATCCCCGTACTGCCGTTTGTAAAATTTGCACATCTCCATTCCGGCGATCTTGGCAACTGCATAGGCTTCATTGGTAGTTTCCAAAGGTCCCGTAAGCAGCGCATCCTCCGGTATGGGCTGAGGCGCCATCTTGGGATAGATACAGGTGCTTCCCAAAAACAAAAGTTTCTTTACCCCGTACTGATGACAGCAGTGGATCACATTGCACTGTACCTGCATGTTGTCATAAATAAATTCCGCAGGGGTTGTGTTATTAGCATTGATACCGCCGACTTTAGCTGCGGCTAACACTACCACATCCGGCCTTTCCTCCTCAAAAAAAGCCCGGACGGCCTGCTGGTCCGTCAGTTCCAGTTCTTTATGGGTCCTGCCCACGATATTGTTATAGCCTTTGGACTTAAGGTTTCTGACGATCGCGCTTCCTACCAGTCCTCTATGGCCTGCCACATAAATTTTATCCGTCTTATTCATATCCTGATTCCTCTCCGGTTTTTCCAAACCAAATCATTCTAAAAACCTCTTATTAATCTACGCCTTTTGAAGATCCGAAAGCAATGGACAATTTTGCCTACAAATAGTAAAATATTGCTATATCAGTCAACCCGGATACAACGTATGATAATTTTCATACCCGTCCATACTGCATTTAGGAGGCTTTTATGAACACACGCCATTCCAACCGCATTATCGCAACGCCGTCGGCTTATGCCAAAGCCCACTATTTATACGTTCAGGAAACCGGAACCCTCCAAAGCATTGAACCTCATATCAGCCGCAGGGATAATCTTGCTTCTCTGCTGTTCTTTTTTGTCATGAAAGGCAGCGGAGTTCTGACCTACCGGGGCAGGGAGCATCCCTTATCTACCGGGGATTGTGTTTTTATCGACTGCCTGGAGGAGTACTCCCACGAAAGCAGCAAGGAGGATTCCTGGGAGTTGTTCTGGGTGCATTTTTACGGAAATGACGCCGCCCATATATACCGTCATTACAGCGAGCAGGACGGCCTTTTTGTTTTTCATCCCGGAGACGCTACCGCTTTTATCGGCGCATTGAACAACATTTTTGAACAGCAGTCCGCAAAGGGTCCCTGCTATGAACAGATCTGCCATAAAAATCTTACGGACATCGTTACCGCATGCTATCTGGAGTCTTTGCCCATTCATCGCGGAAAGGGGGATAACCTCTATGAGAAGATCCTGGCGGTACAAAAGTTCCTGGATGAAAATTTCAAAGAGGATATCAGCCTGGATATGCTTTCTTCCCGGTTTTATCTGAGCAAATTTTATCTGTCCAGGGAGTTTAAAAAGGCCACCGGCACTACGATCGGGAGTTATTTGAACAGCAGGCGTATCAATGAAGCGAAAAAGCTGCTTCGCTTCAGCGGGGCTTCCGTAAGTTCCATTGCTGCCGACTGCGGAATTCCTGATGTTAATTATTTTACCAAAGTTTTCGTGAAATATGAGTCGATGACGCCCAGCAGGTATCGGCAGAAGTGGTAGAAATTTTCGCAAAAAACTCTTTAATATATTAGAGAAAACGCTATTTCAAAGATTCCAAAATGACCTTTGTGGGATCATTTAAGTCCGTGGCAAAGGCATAGATCACATAGCGGAGGCCTGCCGCCGTATTCCTTACCCCGTGGGCAATATGGATAAATCCCTTATCCGTTTTGATGGGCGCTGCACCGCCCCGTTCTTCGCCTCGGTAATGGTATGCTATTTTCTCCTGCTGGTAATGATCTCTTCGTCGATTACCGCATTGGTAATATCGTCGCAAAGGCCGAATCCTATGCCGCCACCGGAACCGGTATCGATAAAATCATCCATGGGGCGGGTATAAAAGGCATATTTCCCCTTTACAAATTCCGGATGCAGCCCCACATTCCTCTGCTGGAGAGAACGCAAGGTCATACCGTAAAGTGTCAAAAATGATATCTGATTTTCTTGATAATATATAAAAGTTGGTCTATAATAACTCTTGGAACTTTTTATTAATATATTATTTTTTAACTGATTTTTTAGAAAAATTTTATGTTTTATTACGACAGGAATCGAGAAACACTATGAATATTTTGAAACAGCTGATAGATAACCCTATTTTCGTCAGCGCCGCTTTAGGCTGGTTTGTCGCACAGGTTTTAAAAACGATCATCTATTTGATCGTCAATCGGGAATTCGTCTGGGAAAGACTTATCGGAAACGGTGGAATGCCCAGCTCCCACTCGGCTACCGTATGCGCATTGGCAACCTCCACCGGCCTTCATTACGGTGTGGGCGGTTTTGAATTCGCCATGGCTGCATTTTTTGCCATCATCGTGATGAATGACGCCATGGGCGTCAGGCTGGAAACGGGAAAACAGGCTATGGTCTTAAACGATATGATGGAGCTTTTTAAAGAAATGGGCCGTTGGGACGGCAAGCACCCCATCGAACACCTGAAGGAATTTGTGGGACATACCCCCCTTCAGATCTTAATAGGGGCAATCTTAGGCATCTGTATCGCCTTTCTATATAACGGCATCATCGCCTGATTCTTTTTTCTCCCGTATTTCATCAATCAGATAGGGCGGCCTGTTCCTGGACGCATCCAAAGCTCTCCAGACATATTCTCCCAGGATCCCCATCATTAACATCATGCACCCGAAGGAAAAAAGCACAACGCACATCAAGGAAGCCCAGCCCAGTATAGGGGTGCCTACCGTAACCTTTTCCACAATGACCTCTATGGCCATCAAAAGGGAAACCAGAAAGAAAACAACGCCTACCGTAGACATAAAGCGGATAGGAAAATAAGAAAAACTCAGCATGGAATCCATGGCCAGTTTAATCTTCTTGGACAGTGTCCAGCGGGATTTCCCCACTTCCCTGTCTTTTCTGTGAAAATATACGTGATCCGTTTTAAAGCCCGCCCACAAAACCTGGAGGGTAAGGGACGAATTCTTTTCATCCAGCATTTCCAAAACCTTAATGACCTGCCTGTCCAAAAGATAGCAGTCGCAGCCGCCCACAGGCATTTTTTCGTTGACCAGTTTATGGATGATGCGGTAATACATGCTGGCAAAAAACTTCTTGACCGGATTCTCGTCCCTGTCAGAACGCACCGCCAGAACAACCTTGTTGCCCTTTTTCCAGCTTTCATACATTTCCAGAATGATCTCGCTGTCCTCCTGCAAGTCTGCCTGCTTGGTCACGGCGCAGTCCCCCGTGCACACGGACAATCCGGCCAGAAGGGCCGCATGTTCGCCAAAGTTCCTGGACAGCTTTACACACTTTGTATGACCGTCCATTTCTTTGATCCGGTTCATGATCTCCCAGGAATTGTCCCCCGAGCCGTCGTCTACAAAAACAAGCTCGTAATCTCCTAAGGTTCCCAGAATCTTTTCCTTCATATCTTCATAAAGCATCATCAATGTGTCGGAATTGTAGTAAACCGGCACCACGATTGAAATTTTACTCATTTTCTTTATTTCCTTTGACCTCTTCCAAAAACATGTCGTAATCCCTGATGTATTCCGCCCCGTCATAATGCTCGCTGGCCAATACTAAGAGCACGGAATCCCCGGAAAAATCATACATGTCTTTCCATACCATAACATCTATATAAAGTCCCATACGGGGCTTGTTAAGCTCTATGATCTCTGTCTCAAAGCCGTTGTCGACCTTTACCTTACTGGTGCCGCTGACATTGATCAGGACAAATTCCGTTTTCCGGTTGGCATGCTGGCCCCTGATAATATCAGGATCGCTTCCATACATATAAAACACCCGTTTGATATCAAAGGGAACGTCCATGCCGCTGCCCTCCGCCACTACCAGATTGCCTCTTTCATCTCCAAATTCATTAAAATTGATAATACGGTATTGCTCCTTTAGTTGCTTCATCTTTATCTCTTTTCCCTTAAAATTCTTATAGAATCCTTTTAAAATCCGTTAATGGCATCTATGATATAAGTCTGTTCTTCCTCCGTCATGCCGTTATACATAGGAATGGACAGCACCTCTTTGGCAAGCCTTTCGGTCATGGGGAAATCTCCCTCCTTAAATCCCAGATAACGGTAAGCCTCCGCTAAATGAGGCGGAATGGGATAATGAATAATGGTCCCGATCTCCTTCTCATCCAGATAGGCGATCAGTTCGTCCCTTTCCTTACAGCGGATCACGAACTGATGATATACATGGGTCGATCCCTCTATAAACCGGGGCAGAAGGATCTTATCATTGTGAAGCTCTTTAAAATACCTTGCGGCAATCCTTCTTTTTTCCTCCGTCAGATCGTCCAAATGGGAAAGCCTTACCCGCAAAAGGCCTGCCTGGATCTCATCCAGACGGGAGTTCGTCCCTACTACTTTATTATAATAACGCTTTTCACTGCCATAGTTGCGGTAAACCTTCATATCCTTTGCGATCTGTTCATCATCGGTCACGATAGCGCCGCCGTCCCCGAAGGCTCCCAGGTTTTTGGACGGATAAAAGGAAAAACAGCCGATGTCTCCGAAGGTTCCCGTCATTTTCCCGTTAAAGCATGCGCCGTGGGACTGGGCGCAGTCCTCTACCAGACGAAGCTTGTATTTTTTACAAAGTTCTACGACAGGCGCCATATCGGAAGCCTGTCCGTATAAATGGACCGCCAGGACCGCCTTGGTTCTGTCCGTGATCTTCTCTTCTATTTTTGCCGGGTTTATCTGATAATAGTCATCAGGCTCCACAAAAACAGGAGTGGCGCCGTTTATGGTAATCCCCATGACGCTGGCAATATAGGTATTGCCCTGTACGATAACCTCGTCGCCTTCTTTTATGTTCAAAATGCGGAAGGCCAGCCACAATGCGTCCAGCCCGCTTGCCAGACCCACGCAGTATTTTGCGCCGGTATAGGCGGCAAACTCCTCTTCAAAGGCCGCAACTTCCTTCCCCAGCACATACCAGCCGGAGCGAAGCACCTCCAACGCCTTTTTCTCAAATTCCTCCTGATAACGGTAAAAGCCCCGGTCCATCCGGTTTGGCATAATCTTCATACAAGCTCTCCAACTTCTTTTATAAAACTCCTTTTATTTTACCATTGCACAGTTTCCTAGTCAAACACTTCCGCAAGTCCGCTTCTTTGTGGTATACTTATCCGTAAAGGCGGCAGGACTTTTATATTTTCACGGCTGCTGCCAACAATATATAATATCACGTACAACAAGGATCCCTTATTTATGAAAGAAGTCAGCAAAAGCAAACAGATCATGATAAATATGGCGGCCAGTATGATCTCCACCCTGGTCAGCCTCGCCATCAGCTTCATATTGTCTCCCATCATCATCGACAAGCTGGATTATGAAGCCTACGGTTTTATGACCCTCGCCAACGATTTTGTCAGCTATGCAAACATTGCCGCCATGGCCTTAAATTCCATGGCAGGGCGTTTTATTACCGTCAGCCTGACCAAAGGCGATTATGATAACGCCAACAAATACTTTAATTCCACCATGTACGCCAATATTGCCATTGTAGCCGTGCTGTTTCTGCCCTGTGCGCTGGTGGTCTCCTTTTTGGATAAGCTGGTAAATATTTCGCCCGCTTTAGTTCCGGATGTAAAACTTTTATTTGCCCTGACCTTTTTAAATTTTATGGTAACCATTATCAGCACCACCTTTTCCACTGCTACCTTTGCGGCAAACAGACTGGATCTGCAGGCATTCCGTTCCATCGAATCCCAGATACTCCGTTCCGTTATTTTAATTGTAACCTTTTTCTTTCTGCCCATTCACGTTTCCTATATGAGCGCGGCGTCCTTAGCTGCAACAATCTATCTGCTTTTTACCTATATCCACTATACCAAAAAGCTGATGCCAGAGATCGAAGTGAGCACAAAGCATTTTTCCATTAAAAAAGTTCTGGAGATCCTTTCAGCGGGCGTCTGGAATACGGTCATGCGTGCGGGACAGACTCTTACAAACGGTCTGGATATCCTCATTACCAACCTGTTTATCGGCGGCACGGAAATGGGCTATATCAGCACCTCGAAGACGATCGTTGTGGCGATCAATACTCTGTACGAGACTATAGCCGCCGTATTTACCCCTTCCCTGACCATCAGCTACGCCAAAGAAAACAAAGAAGAACTGTTAGAAGACCTGACGAGCGCCATGAAAATGACCGGATTTTTTGCCAATATCCCCTTATGCTTCGTAGTTGCCTTCGGCATACCCTTTTACACCTTATGGCTTCCGAACTCCAAATCCATAACCGACGCTTCGGTCATCAACATCATTTATGTTTTAACCCTGCTTACCATGTTCGGCACCATTGTGGGCGGCGTGATCAGCCCCTTATTCAATGTTTATACCGTAGTCAACAAATTAAAATGGAATTCCATTATCACACTGGCAATGGGCGTCTTGAGCGCAGGTATCGTTTTCCTGCTGCTCGATGCGACCTCTCTGGGCGTTTACTGCGTGGCCGGCACCTCCACCGTTCTGGGAATCGTCAAAAATATAACTTTTACTCCCATGTATGCCGCCCACTGTCTGAACATTCCCAGGAAATCCTTTTACCCTACCATTATCCGGTATATTCTGGTCAGCATCGCCATGGGCGCGGTATTTTTCGGATTTTATCTGGTCCTGCCGGCAGACAGCTGGCTCTGGCTTTTCATTGACGTCATCCTGTGCGGCATCACAGGCTGCATCATCAACCTTCTGTTTTTATTCGGTAAAAAAGAACGCGCCATGCTCACGGATATCGTGAAACGCACAATGCGCAGGGCATGACATATGCCGCCCGGTGCAGATAAAAAGTAAGACGAACGCTTCTTAAGGATTACTGCATATAAGGCGCATATAAATTTTGTATTAGGGAGGTTTTTCATATGGCAAAAGTTTTAGGTGTGGTCAGCACCCCTTATCATCTTCTGGTTTTTCTTTTTGTAATGGATGCTTTTTTATCCGGCGATGAGGTGGATCTCATTGTAACGGATAAAACACCGTCCATGGAAGAGCTTTATAAGAGCGGCAGGTTAAATCCTTATTTCCATCAGGTTTCCTTTGCTGACGGCAGAAAGATCAAAAACCCTTACAAATCGGCTCCCGTTACTTTTTACGAGAGTTTTATCCATAACGGCACCACGGACGCCATCATAGACGCTCCCCTGCCCTGTTACGACAAGGTATACTTTGCCTCTCCGGGAACCCCCGATGAGATCGTAAAAGAAATAGCCAAAACATTGATCAAAAAGAATAAAAAGCTGACCTTCCACCGCTACGAGGACGGCTTCGCCAGCTATACCAAAAAGCCTGTCCATATTATCAACACCCCTTCGGGAATCTCCATGTACAAAACCTTATGGCACTATGATATTTGTGAGATGGAAAAAGAAATTCTCTTATTTCAGCCTCAAATGGCTGAAAAGAATGTGGATTTTGAAAAGATACAGATCCCCCAGACGCCGGAAAGGATCCTGAAAATCACGGAAATGGCAAGGGACATTTTCCGGTTCGAAGTCAAAGTTCCAAAGCAGAGCGTTATTTTCCTGGGACAGGGAACAGAAAACGGTTCCGAAAATCCAAAAACATATCAGAGGCTGATCCTTAAGTTGCGGGACATTGCCGGAAAAGAAAATTTTATCATCAAACCCCATCCCCGGGGGACCCATGATGATTTTCACGGAGAACTGCCTGTTTATGAAGATTCCTGCCCTTTTGAATTAGCCATTGCTTCCGGAGCCATGGAGGAAAAGACCCTGATTTCCTTCTACTCCACGGCCTGTGTGGCAGGAAAACTGTTATTCCGTAGCAAATGCCGCATTATTTTCCTCTATCCCTTAGCAGAGGATTCTTTTAATGAAAAGTGCGATTATGAAGATTATTTTAAAGCCTTTTCCGAATTATGCGAAAACGTATATGTCGCCAGAAACTGGAAGGAAGTGGAAGCACTGTTGTAAGCGCCTCCACTTCCCTCAAAATATATATCCGTCCCGCCTTTGCCCTCCGGCTCAGTCAGGCCTTTAAATCCACAATGCTTCCCGCCGTCTTTACCCCATCTTTTACACTCCCCACGGCTTCCGTCAGCTTTTCCTGCCGCTCTTTCTGCTCTTCTGTTTTTATCTGCAGCTTTTCTTCGGCCTTCTTTTCCTGAAGCTTCTTTTCCTCAGCTTTTTTCTGTTTCTTTTTCTCTAAGATTTTATCTAACCAGCTGTCTTTTTTGTTTTTATCCAGGGCATATCTGCTGCGGCTTGTATCTCCTCCGCTTTCGGATACGCTCCATCCGCTGAGGCTTCCGTCGGCATGTATGATAAAGCCAAAGGATTTGATCGTTGCTCCGTTTTGGGTTTTATCAGGCATATTTTTGATTACCTGATTGCAGTCATAGATCAACGCTTCATATTCCAGTCTCTTATCCGGGTCGTTTTCCATCTGTTTTAATATATTGGGGGCAATGCTGATGTTGTTCTTTCCGTCCCCCGAGAAAGGCTTTGTGCTGGTATTGAAATTTATGTCCGGATATTTTTCGGATAATTGATTCAGCATGGAATTTTCCGTTTTATCTTTCGCACAGGTATTTTCACTGACCTTTGATCTCGCATAAGCGTAAGCCGCCTCCGACACCCAGCTGTTTCCTACTTTTACCGCCATATGTTCATCCTCCTTAATTAAAATCGAAATCCTTTTCTTTATGGCTTCTGTTTTATATTATATCGGATTACATATGTAAATAATTAACCTTCAGAAAAATTTTTAATTGTAATTTTTTTGATTTATAACAGTAATGCAGCCTTTTTCAATTACATATATTCCATTGTTAATTGTTCAATATATTTATCTATAAAAATATCAATAAATTTGTTGATATTTTTGTAAAGTATGAATATAATACATGTAAAAGGAGGTATTACCATGGAATTGACAGCCACATTTTTACAAAGACTTGTACCCATTACACAATTTAATCGTGGGCAGGCATCCAGAATTTTTGACCGTCTTCACTCAGAACCGCAATTAATCGTACTAAAAAACAATCAACCCTCTGCAGTGATACTTTCTCCTGAAGAATATACAAGACTTGCAGAAATCGAAGAAAATTACCAGCTGCTTTTGGAAGCCAACAAACGACTTGCTGCTAATAAAGAAAAAGAAACTCTCCCTGCTGCAGAAGTCATGAAACGTTTGGGAATTACTGATGCCGATCTGGAAGAAATGGAGGAACCTGAAATAGAATGAATTGGACTCTTGAATATTTACCGGAAGCCTTAAATGATTTAAATTCCTTAGACAACTCGATCCGAGGGCCTGTCATCAAAGGCATAAATAAAGTATTGGCTAATCCTCTCCCAAAAATCCAGGGAGGTTATGGAACACCTCTAGGCAATAAAGACGGAAATAACCTTACTAATTTTATTTAAGATTAAATTTTTGAAATATGGCATTCGGGTTGTATATGTGCTTGAATATCAAAGAGGTATTATGAAAGTAATCATAATTTCTGCAAGAGCTGATAATCAGGTATATAAAGAAACCGCCCGGCGCAGAAATACATATGATCTATAACACTTTCTCTTTTATCTCTTTTTCTATCTATTATTTATCTTTTCCTTTTCAAATAAGCATCCTTATTTCCCTCATTGACATAGATACACACATAAGTCTCTCCGCCATATTCATAAAGCTCCCCCACGGGAAGGGTATCCCGTTCCACCATAAGGATCGCCTCAGGTGCATCCTGGTCCCGCTTTGTTTTATCCTCCGCAATAATGTGGCGAAGTTTTCCCTCCGGATATTCGTCATGGAACATGAGCCAGAGAGGATAATCATAGCCGTCTCCGGAAATGATCAATCCGATGTCCTTTACGCCCTCTTCCTTTGCGTGTGCAAGAAGCTCCTCATAGGATTCCCGCCGCTGATTGTATACAAAATAATAAGACAGCCTGTCCTCACAGCCGTTCTTTAAGAACCCGACCGCCTGACTCATATTATAGGTCACAGAAGGTACCGCCAACAGTGTGCATAAACCTATGAGCAGCAAAAGTACGGCGCCCTGCAGCCCTTTTTTCAGATTTCCCAAAAACAGCCACAGCAGATTGGCGCTCATGACCACTGTGATTGCAAGAGCCGGATACATAAGCCTCGTTCCCCATGGCTGCCAACGAAGAAGCGCCATGATAAACCCAAAGGAAAGCCATGCCGACAAAGCAAAGCCCAGGGATAAATAAAACCGGCATTTTGTTTTTTTATCCAGGTTCTTCCTTTTTACAACAAGACGTACCAATAACACCACAAGCAGGACGCCGCCTAAGACTGCCAGATAAGCCGCAAAAGCGCTGGGAGTTTTGTCATGGGAATACATATCTTCGCCCATGTTCATATGATGAAGGAAATCAAAGCCATGGAAGGCAATGGCTTCATTGTTTACCTCTACTCCTAAAAGCTGCCCGGCTCCGATGGCAATGCGGTATACAAAACCGTTTAAGCCCCTGCAGAAATTCTGGGTAATCAAAAGGGAAAAGTTTTTTAGGATATTGACAACGATATAGCTGACATTTTTGGTGGCCACCATAATATCCCCGCTGGCGGTGGCCGTCATAAGGCTGCCGCTGGAAAGATAAGTCCGGATCCATGTTTCCGATACCGGCAGGACAATGCTCCCTCCGGCTATGCAGGCGCTTAAAAGAAGCTTAACCGGCTTATCCTTTTTCTTAAGCCTGGCAATCAAAAGCCAGGGCATGAAAAACAGCATGGATGCACAGACACTGGTCTTTGCCAGATAAGAAAAGGCTACCGTAAGACCCAGCATGACAATGGCAGCGACCTGCCGCCTATCCAGTACGATACGGTCCCATTGTATGACCTCAATAAGCTTATAAATAAAAATGGCAAAGAACACCGTCACGAATAGATCGTTCTGGGTGGTAATGCTCTGGGAAATGGTAAGGGGCATCATCATAAATACAAATGCTCCGAATAAGGAGAAGGTGCGGTTTGTCCCCAGCCGCTTTGCGCTTTGGTAAATAAAATATGCCGCTACAAACATAGATCCATACTGCAGAAAATTGACAAAGGTATCATTTCCTCCAAGAAGCATGATATGCAGCAGGTTGTATTCCGCCAGAACAGGGGAATAGATCTGCCTGTCTATATTACATATATAATGGGAAACGCTCTGGTGGTCCATCCAGTACCCCACACGGGCCAGATGATAGGACATGGAATCATAATTGTAAGGCACGGTAAAGATTGCCCCCACTAAAAGGACAGCTGAGAGAATGAGCAGTATGCCCAGCATAATAATGCGAATCGGCCGGCTCCATGCATCTTCCGCATCCTGCCTGCCCTTAAAATCCGCTTTCTCTTTTCCTATTCCCTTTGGTTCCCTGTTTTTCCCATACAATACCATAGTGACAAAGAATATCAAAAGCCAGGAAAAGAACACCGTGTATCTGTTTAAGGCATGAAACGCGGAAAGCAGATTATTCATTCCCAGTAACAGCAGTTCAAACATTAAGATCGTTTCCGCCAAAGCCTCTGCCGTTTCTTTTGTTTTACATTTAAAATATTGATATAAAGCGGTCATTACCGCCGGCAATATAAGAAGCATCTCTATTTCCTTTCCTTAAGACCAGACAGGTAAAATATAACAAATATCAGGGGAAATGGCAAGCAACGGAAAAAATGTGGAAAATTAACTTTTTCTATTGACATTTAAAAATATTTGTAGTAGCTTTTAATCAGCGATTAGGTTTCAGATACTCGTGAGGACTGAGACCGGGGGAGGACCTGAGGGCCCTCCTTTCTTTATCAAATACAATTCCTGAAATTTAAACACATCTTTTTTCAATTCAAAGAGGCTTACCATGACCAAACCTTTTCTTACTTACCAGCAGCAATTGCATAAATTAATAATTGATAAGCAACTTATCATTAAAAACCTGGATTTTGCCAGGCAAAAGCTATGTGATATCGGATATTTCTCATTAATTGACGGTTACAAAAATCCTTTTCTAAATCCAATGACGCGGATTTACCTTCCCAACACGACATTTGAAGATATTTTCGCATTATATCATTTTGACAACCTGCTCCGTGAACTGATTTTCCGGTATTTATGTTCGATAGAAAAGAAGATGCGCAGTCTTATCTCTTATGCATTTTGTGCCCGGCACGGAGAATTGCAACAGGAATATCTGTCTCCATCCAATTATAATTACACTCCTAAGAACAGACAGGGAATTCATACGTTGATCCGGATATTGGAACGTCTTGCAAATTCTAATACCGATTACGAATATCTTGTTTATCAAAGGAAAGTATACAATAATGTCCCTTTTTGGATATTGGTAAACGCCCTGACCTTTGGCCAATTATCTAAAATCTATTCTTTTCTGCCGTTTCAGATCCAGAGCAGTATCAGCCGCAATTTTATTCATGTAAACGAAAAGGCATTAGAACAATATCTGCGTTCATTTGTACTCTATCGAAATGTCTGTGCCCACAATGAACGGCTCTTTTCCCACAAAATATATTCGGATATTCCCGATACGCCATTACATATTAAATTAAAAATTCCTCAATCAGGGGCACAATTTCTCATGGGCAAAAGAGATTTATTCAGCATTGTAATTGCATTTCGCTATCTGCTTTCTAAAAGTGATTTTGAAATCTTCAAACGTGAACTTTCAAAATTGATCGATAAATATCTAAAAAGCAGTTCCCGCATCTGTGAACAGCAATTGCTCCATCTCATGGGATTCCCCCTAAACTGGAAAGACATCAGCAAATACAAATTATAGAATATCCGCCTGATTTCAGTAGATTTAACCTCCTGCCTGGGGTATAATAATCTGTATGGGACGAATAAATATACCGCTTAACGCAAAGAGAAAAATTCATATAGGACTTTTTACAGGAGCGATCCTGCTCTTTTGCCTGACCTTTTTTACAGACAAAAAGACCTTTACAGGCGACCCCTTAAATATGAACTGCCTGCCTGTTGATTTAGAGGCGGTTCCTTTTATGCACATTTTTTCCAAAATCCTTGTTTTTCTCATCATATGGGGAATGCTGGAATTTTTCTATTACGGTCTTAGGCACAAAAAGCTTTTGTTCGCATTTTTTATCTTTTTTGCCCTTTATCTGATCCTGCTCTTGTGCAGCTATCCCGGCTATTATATGAGCGACGATACCGTTATTTTTGGCTATGCCACCAGATATTATCCCGTTTACTGGCACAATTACCTGACTTCCCTGTATTTTATGACGGGCATGTCTTTATTTCCGGCTTCCACAGGACCGATTATTTTAAATGACTTGTGCCTGGCACTGGTATTTTCTTATATTTTCTATAAAACGGAAAAGCTCTTTGCTACAAGATTCAGATACCTGATCCTGTTATGCGCCCTTATGCCTTTTGTACTGTTATCCGCCCTGATGTGCTTTCGTCCGGCGCTGTATGCTCCTTTCTTCCTGTTCTTTTTTGCTTTTCTTTATTTCGAAAAAAAGGAGCAAAAAGAACTGACCCTTCGAAAGCTGCTGATGCTGTCCGTTCTTACCGCCCTGCTCTGTTTCTGGCGCAGCGAGGGCATTGTCCTGATCGTTTTCTGTTTAGCGCTTATTCCCTTATGCTACAGGACGGGGGTCAGAAAAACGGTTCTGTTTTTAGTGGCTTTTGCAGTTTTCTTCAGCATCATGAAAGTTCCCCAGACAAGGGGAGAAGAAAAATATTACGGAAGCGATTACCTGATCATTTCCACGGTAAGACCCCTTTCCCTGATCATCCACAGGGAACAGACCTATGAGGGTGCCAAAGAAGACCTTGCCAATATCGACGCCGTCATCGACCTTGATTATATCAGCTACGAAACCTTATCCTGCAGCTCTTATAACCGGTATAACTCGGATTTTAATGAAGGACGTTTTACCCAGACAGGGGCTGATAAGGCCGCACAAAAGGCTTATTTAAAAAGCGCCCTCCGCCTGATCGCCCACAATCCGGATCTGTTCTTTGCGGAAAGACTGCAGCTGTTTTTTGTGACAAACGGCATTTATGATTATGATGATTCCCTTGTTATGGGACTTAAGCCGGTAAATACCTCTGAATTCCATTTGTATCAGAGCGATAAAAATTACGGTTTTGAACTGATCGAAGGCAACAAGCGCATTTCTCTTACCGGAACGGATGCCATCGCCTCTTTTCTGTTCAAATACGGCGGCGAAGCCTATCTTCCCGTCCTTGCATTGCTGATATTATCCATCCTGCTCTCCCTGATAAAAAGGAACTGGTTTATGTTTTTCTCCTTAGCTTCCCTTCTTGCCAGAGAGGCGGTCATCTTTTTAACGGCGCCGGCGTCCTTTATCCAATACAGCTATCCGGTTATGTTTGTGACCCTGTTTTTCGTATTGGTTTCCGCCATTGAATACGCCCAGAAGTTCTGCCGAACAAAAGCAGATCCAGTATCCGGACTTTTTTAATGAGGATTATGCAGACTGCCGTCAGCAGGCTCATAAGCACAAAAGCCGCCATGATCCATCCTGCCGCCCGCATGCTGCCGGGAACAATTCCCTTTTCTCCGATCCCTAACAGTCTTGCAAATCTGAAATGCAGCACATAGATTTCCAGGGTATATTGTCCGATAAACGAAAGCCCGATCTGCAAAGGTCCCCTGACAAAATGATAGATACCGTAAAAGCAGATGAAGCTGCCCAGAAAGGAGGCTGCCATCTGCGCCATCAAAGACAAAGTATCGGTTACCACAACCATATCGAAGGCCGCTATCAGATATCCAAAGATCAAAAGGGCAAAAATCCACAGCCCCAAAGCGATCCCGTTCAATATATCCTTTTTTCCCGCCTCAATATTCCTCTTTTCCCTATATCTTTTTACAAAAGGCGTTATATAAAAGCTCCACAAATATCCCGCCGCATAAAAGGGAAGATATTTTACCGTTAAGCTGGGACTTAAAAAGGTGTTTCCGCTTCTGCCCCAGATCACAAATCCCACATAGCACACCGCCAAAACAGCTCCAAAAACCAGAAACCTTACCATTCCTTTACGGCCCCGGCTTGCAAGCTTCCACGCCGCAAGATCCGCCAGATAGGCCGCGGCCATGACAACCAGGGTCACGATCCATAAGGTCATCAAAAACCAGAGTCCTCTGTCAAGGGCAAAAAGCTGAAGCCCAAGCTCCTGAAGCGGGTCGGTAATATGGGTTAAGACAAGCCATGAAAAAAAGGGAAGCAGGTAGGATATCGTGCGCCGTTTCAGCCTGGCAAGCTCTTTTTTAAGCTCCGGCCTTACTCCCGCACAGCAAAGCGCTTCCTGTCCCATTCCCGCCGTAAAGCCGCTGACTGCCATAAACAAGGGCATCTGTATTGCCACGATGGCATCATAAAGATAGGGGTCCGAAAGATGGTTCAACACAATGCAGTGCCCCAGCATCACTAACAGTATGGCAAAGCCTTTTACCGCATCCAGCCTTTCATCCCGTTTTTTCAACTGTTCCAAATGCCCTTCCTCCTGTCTTCTCTGCTTTCGCCTTCTTTACTGCTTTCTCCCTCTTTGCTTCCGTTTGCTTTGTTTCCGCCTTCTTTATCCCTGTTTACCTTGCTTCCGTCTTCTTTATTCCCGTTTCTTTTATTTCCGTCTGTTCTGCCGTCGGCGTTTTGTACTTCCTTATGGTACACCCGAAAGATCAGATCCGCCATATTTCCCTGGGTCAGACCTGTAAGCTGTCCCTGGGGATAAGCGTCATAATGGCCCGTATCATAATACAGGAAAACGAGATCATTATCTCCCCATCGTTTTTTGATCTTTATTTCATAATCGCTGATCCCTTTACGATTTTCGAAAGCAAAACAGCAAAAAGCATAATCTCCGGCCAGATTTCCCCGCAAAGACCGCTCCTTTATCAGATTTCCACGCCCATCATAAAGATATACGCTGTAAATACTGTCGTTATATTTCCCTTCCGGATTATGTACCTGCAAAGCGATTGTGGAAAATTCCTTATCGGTTTGAAAGGTCTGGCTGATCCCCATGCCGTCAGACAGGGCTATATACTGATCCGCCTGGAACAAAAACTGGTCTACGCTCATGGAAACCTCCACATAATCCGTTGCGCAAAAGCTTCCTATCATGGCCGCCACCAGCACGATGCATAAAAGGGCCGTTCCCTTAAACAGCACCTTTTTCCTTCCGCCTTCGGGCCTTACCCCTTTAAAGAAAACGTTTTCCCCGGCCAGATCCATCAATACGGAAACCATACAGCCGCCAACATACATGGTGCCGATGCTGTAAACGGTCCCCGCCTCCCAGATCATCTGAAACAGATAACTGCCCAGCAAAAACAGGGGCAGGAAAAACATTTCCGGCAAAAGCCGTCCCTTCCAAAGCTTTACCGCCGTGTAAAGCCCCGCTATCAAAGACAACAGATAAAACACCTGGGTAAGAGCAAGCAAGGGATCCCTGTGGGTACCGTAAACCACCCGCCAGAGCCTTCCGTACTCCTTATTCAGATTCAGCTCCGAATGATATCCTCCTGCCCCGTCCCCAAAGGTAAGGGCCAGCTTATGAAAATACAGCTTGGCCACTCCCAAAGGCCCCAGCCCCGACGCCCTTTCTTTCAAAAGAGAAAGAGTTCCTTCCTCTTTTTCCTCCTTTGTGGTAAATCCCATCGTATACGCCTCATCGGCCGGGCTGAAGGTTCCCGTATCGGAAAGTCCCATGGCGATCCAGTGGGTTGCGGGAAATTCCGTATCCCTTTCGTCAAAAGCTAAATAGTGATCCTCCACTATCCCATAGATCCCTTCGGTAACTCCCATGGAAAGAAATAACAGGGCAAGACAAAGTACGATATTTCTTTTTATACAATAAGCAGTTATCAGGACGGCTAACAGGGCAATGATCACTGTGGCGCGGATTTCAAAACCTATAGCAAACAGCGCTCCCGATACAATGCAGCATGCTGCCTTCCCGGAAACGTTTTTCGTATCTTTATCACAAAGAGCGCCGAGAAGCAGATAGGCGCCCCATATGGCAAAGGCCATGGAACATGTATTGGTATAGTAAAAGGGAAGCCACACATAGCTTAAGGGATTGAAAGCCATATAAACAAGAAAGACCGCCGCCTGTCTGATCCCCGCGTATTTTTTGATAAAAGCAAAGGCCCCGGCAAAGGCAGCATCCACAAAAACTACGTTTACAAGCTGCAGCATTACCACCCCGTTGGAAAAATTCTGACGGACGATACCCGCCGCCCGGAATATTTTTAAAAGCCAATGGGTCATGATTGTTATGGTATAGTTATTGGAATACCTGGCAAAATACCCGTCTAAATCCCCTGCCCGGATCCCCTCCTGGCTGAAAAGCGCGACAGCCTCATCAAAAACCTTAAGGGCATCATAGCGGATTCCCGCCTTCGCCGATAAAACGAACAGGATCTGCATAACAAACATCCCTGCTGCGCAGATTGCCGCAAACAGCATGAGCTTCCTGCCATCCATTTTCTTTAAGGCCGCCTGCACAAAGCCCAGAAGGCAGAATATAAGAAATGCCCCTCCTAAAAGCTCACATCCCCGCAAAAACACATTGCTTTCCGAATAGGCGCTGTTTCCCCCTTCCCAGAAAAAGCTTCCCATAAAGATCAAATACATGGTCAATACGCCAAAGACTGCTAACGAAAAATGAAATATCCAGCTTCCGCTTCGTTTAAAAAATCCCTTCCCCATATGTTTTCCTACCATAGCTTTACTCTTTTCCTATTCTTCCCCTTATCATTTTCTGAATTCTTTTATAGACCAAATGCAACAGGATACAGACCGTAACCGACACAATGATTCCCAAAAGCTGTACTAAGCTTTTCCCCGCACCGGGCATATCCCATATGCCGGGCACGAAAACTGCCGCAAAGGCATAGAACATCTGCATCACGAAATAATGCCAGCATAAAATGGTCAGCGTATACTTACTAAGCCTTCCCGCAAACTTTATGATATACGGCGCTTTCTTATCCAGATATCTCAAGATGAAAAAAAGCAGGCAGCTTGCGCTTACCGCCGAAATCATGGAGACCGCCACGGTTTTCCCAAAATAACTGAGGGACAGATTGGAGGAGCCGTTATACAGGCCGCTGATAACAGCCAGCCCCAAAACCCCTATAACCGCACCGCACTTTACAGGAATCCCCGCTTCCCTTATCTTTTCAAAAAAACATTCGTCCTTTAGTTCATAGCCTATCAAAAAAAATCCCAACAGATAGGGAAGGATATCCAGACACCACGGAAGCATAAAAGGAGACAGATAGTAATAAGGCAGCATCAAAAGCGCGTAAACCGCCGTAAACAGACAGACCTTTTTCTTGTTTCCCTTCATCAGCCGGAATAATCCGTCCCCGCAGATCAAAACCAGAAACAAAGCCGGCAAAAACCATGTGGGCGCATTCAGATTCGGCATCAGGTTCAGATCCGGGACCCATGTCCGAAAAGCTCCAAAACCGTTTCCGATCTTGATCAGCCGGGTCCTGCCATAGAATATCCCGAGAAAAGACAGCGCCGCTTTAGACAGCATAAAACTGCCCTTTACCAGATCCTTTGCCTGAAAAAACAGCACCAGAAGGATATTTGCGGCGAAATAAGGGACCAAAAGCCTTTTTGCCTTTCTCTCCACAAAGTCTTTATAGCTTTCCTTTTTTGTGGCGTATGTATAGCCCGCTAACAGGAAAAAGGCCGGCACATAAAACATGCCGCCCCAGAAATTAACGCCCGGAATCACAAGACCGCTGTGGTTTAAGACCACGATCAGGATCGCAATGCTCTTAGCCGCATCTATCCAGTTTTCTCTCCGGCTCTCTTTCCGTTCCATCCTATTCCTCCATCCGTCAATGGGTATCAAAATAAGCCCCTATTTTTCCCGCCAGCCTGATGCCGGGCTTTTCCACGAACCTGTTCATCAGATACGATAAAACGGTCGTCAGAACAAAGCTTATGACAAAGTTAAGAAGCGCAAGCACATGGTAATTCATCTTATCGCAAAGCGCCAGATAAAAGCCGCAGGAAAAAGTGCACAATATCATAAAGTGGATCAAATAAAAGCCATAGGTAAACTGATTAAACCACACAAAGGGTTTGAAGGACAAAAGCTTTGCAGGGCCCTTCAAATGCAATAGAGCATAAATGACCATGGACGCCCCTACATTGTAAAACAAAATGATCTTTAAGGGGAAAAACTGATACATCGTACCTTCCATCCTCTCCCCGATAGGCGGAAAGGAGCCTAAGAATAATCCTCCCAAAAGCATAAGGGCCATGAGCCATTTCTTTTCAGAGAGCCCCTGCAGCCACTTCGGCGTCTGATAGGTCAGGTCGCAGACTACCGTTCCCAGAATAAAGGGCAGAAAATCCGACCTGATAAAAATGACCGCCGCCACGGCATACACAATATATCTTGCCCTGCTTTCCCCGAGAAGGGATAAGACCGCCGCGATCAAAAGCGTCCCGAAAAACTCATAATAAATAAACCACAAAGGGCCGTTATACTGGTTTTCCCCCGTTACAAAGCATCCCCAGAAGGCTTCCTTTAACGCCCCGAAAATGCCGGGAGTAAAGGTATTGTAATTGCCTACAAAAATCTCTGAGCCTGCTAAAAGGGAGGCCTCATGATTTTTGTAGGCCCCGAAACTCATCAGAACAAAGATCAGAATATTGACTACCACGATAGGTAAGATCAGCCTGAAGTATTTTTTAACTACACCGGTCTTTAAAGATTTCTTTTCTCCCGTCAGGAAAAAACGGTAACCGACAAAAAAACCGCTTAAGGTCATAAAGATCCTGACGCCGAATTTTCCCCCCGCCAGAATATTAAGGGGCGTGGAACCAAAAATATATTCCAAAGAACGGGTATGAAAGTGCTCCGGCACAAGGCTGTAAGCCCCCGGATAAAAGAAATTTATAAAGTGAAAGTTAAAGATCATCAGGCAGGACAATACCTTAAGTCCATCCAGATAATCCAGTTTTACCGCCTGTTTCATCAATGACTCCTATATTACCAAGCATCCCCAAAGCAGCTTACGCTAACAGGGTCTTCATATATTCGTTAAACGCATCATGCCAGTCCGCAAACATAAAGTCCGTGGTCAGCTTAAACATATAGTTCTCCAGAATGGAATAAGCAGGTCTGGGAGCAGGCGCGCCGAATTCTTCGGTGGTAATTTCCTTAACTCTGGTACTCTTTCCTGCCGCACGGAAAATCTCCTTTGCAAACTGCGCCCAGCTGCAGCTGCCCTCGCAGGTAGCATGGAATAACCCGTAATTTTCCGTGGGAAGTAAAACGTCAATAGCCTTTGCCAGCTCCTTTGCGCTGGTAGGGGTTCCCACCTGGTCGCCTACAACGGCTACCTCTTCCTTTGTCTCGGAAAGGCGCAGCATTGTCTTGATAAAGTTTTTGCCGTCTCCGTAAAGCCATGCCGTGCGCAGGATAAAATAATCCTTTGCAAAATCCTTTACAAAGTTTTCCCCAGCTAATTTGGTCTTGCCGTACATTCCTTCCGGCCCCGTAGGATCAAACTCGATATAGGGTCTTGTCCCTTTTCCGTCCAAAACATAATCTGTGGAAATCTGAATCATTTTCGCCCCGGTTTCCGTGGCGCCAATACTTAAATTTCTCGGTCCGACAGCATTAATTTTGTATGCCAGATCCACCTGCTCCTCACAGGCATCCACGCCCGTGTGCGCCGCACAGTTAATAATGGCATAAGGTTTTACTTCCCTTACAAGCCTTAATACAGCATCTATATCCGTAATATCCAGCTCCGCCACATCGGTATTTACCAGTTCGTATTCACTGCTTCCTGCATACAATTCGTTAACCGCTCTTCCGAGCTGACCGTTACAGCCTGTCACAATAATCTTTTTCATCGCTCTTCTCCTTTTAATCCATAAGCCATATTTTACCAGATTGTTCTGCCGCCGTCCAGAATAACCGTTGCCCCCGTCATGTAGGAGCTGGCTTCCGACAGCATGTAAAGCACCGTCGCCGGGTACTCATCAGGATCGGACATCCTGCCCATGGGGATCAGTTCGCTTATCTTCTTTACAAATTCCTCATTCTGCCCGTTGGAAAGGCTGGCAGGACACAGTGTATTGACCCTGATGCCGCTTTTCGCCCAATAGGTGGCCAGATATTTGGTCAGCCCCATGATCCCGTGCTTTACCACCGAATAGGAAACCGGCTTTACCGTCTGCTCCTCCTCGGGAACGCCCTCTTTTTTGTAAATATTCTGATTGGGGGAGATCACGCCGTAATCCGATGAAATATTGATGATGACCCCCGACTTTTGTTTTTCCATTTCATAGCCGAATACCTGACAGCACAGAAAAGCTCCGGTAAGCCCTACCTTCATATCGTCTTCCCAGATAGATAAGGGCAGATTGTGAAACCGCATAGCCCCCAGATTCTTGGAACCGCCCTCTACCTTGGGATTGTTTGCCGCGTTATTGATCAGCCCGTCAATATGCCCGTATCTTGAGAGCAGCTCGTCCCTGATGCCCTCTAAGCACTTCCTGTCCGTAATATCCGCCACATAGGTCTCTATTTTTGCCCCGGGATAACGGCTTAAAAACTCTTCCTTTGTCTTTTCCAGGGGTTCTTTAAAAATATCCAGTAAAACAG
>ULTO01032080.1_pt1 | contig 53489 bp, 46 predicted proteins | sample 1957601 | NCBI WGS metagenome assembly ULTO01 (sample SAMEA4835734, study PRJEB28245) | human gut metagenome | biome: gut microbiome; material: fecal sample | place: Denmark | collected 2008 | reverse complement strand
TTTCCCGCCCCGCAGTGGCTATCTCCGCCCGACCCGAACAGGGGATATGAAGCAACAGAAAATGCAGCAGAATTTGGAATGCTTTATACTATTTCTCTCCGTGAATGTGGGATCATTTAGATTTCCACATATATTATCATGAATCTTTCAGCGGCTGTCCTCCCCTCCTTTCTTCCCCGCACCCGCGGTCAGAAAATATGGTAAAAGCCTATTTTTTAGTAAAAAAAGACAAAGTCACCCTAAGGTAACCTTGTCTCAAAAACATGTGGTGTCTTTAAATTGGAAAGAGGATAACCCTCTTTCCCTAATAAAAAAACTTCGTAATTATACTTCTACAGTACCATATTCTCTGATCATGTCAACCCCCTTTGCAGGACAAATTTTCCGTCCTTCTTCAAAATGCTTTTCGGATGCGTTTTTATGGGGCAAAAAATAAAGTGTGCAATCATTGCACACTTTATTTTTTGCGAGTCGCGCTTAAGGCACATTTTAGAGGATACTTCCTCCCTTGCCAGAGTGCTTATCCCGCCGCTTTTCTGCCGGTCATGTCGTTGAACTGCGCCTCGGTGATGCGGGCGACCCCCAGCTCCACGGCCTTTTTGTTCTTAGCCGTACCGGAGTCCGGCGTGTTGGTGATGAGGTAGTCTACACCCTCGCCCAGCGTTTCGGTCAGCGCCGCTCCGCAGGTGGTCAGGCACTCCTTCAGCTCATCGCGGCTGACGAAGGTCTTGAGCTTGCCCGTGACCACAAAGGTCTTGCCTTTCAGGGCTTCCAGCTTTGCGGCGTCAAAGATGAAGTTGGTCACATTTGTCTCCCGCTGATCCTTCTTCTGCCGCACCTTTTCCTTCTCCTGTTCGGAGACGGCGCTGTTGCCGTAGTTCAGCACGGCGGCGATAAGCTCCGCGTTGCCGGTCTTCTGCACCGCCGCCGTCACCGCGTCCAAATCCTTGGCGGCGACGAGCTTCTCTCGCAGCATCAGGTAGAGCAGGGCAGGATGCTCGGCGGCCAGTTCGACCAGCTTCGCGGCGTTGGATTTGATGTACTTGCAGTATTTTTTTCCGTTCTCGTCGGTGCAGTCGCGGCCATCCTCGGCGAAACCCGCCGCAGCGCCGGGCCGGTATTTCGCGCTGACATTCGTAATGTCCTCAATGTGGAGGACGATGGTGTGCTGTGTCTTGGGGAGGATATTGGGCAGTTGCTTTGCCAAAGAGGTTGGGATTGTTATATCCCGCAGATTGCTGCACTCTTCAAATACATCTTCCTCGATGATTGTTACACTGTTGGGGATCACAACGCTCGTCAGGCTACTGCACTCGCAGAACGCCCCACTTCCAATACTCGTTACGCTATCAGAGATTACGACGCTATTTAACTTTGCACAGTTACAAAATGCACTGCTCCCAATGCTCGTTACCTCTTTAGGAATGACAACATCTGTGGACGTACCATAGTAGTTGTACAAGACGCCTCTAAAAACAATCCATCCATCGATGTCTGCGAGCCATTGGCAGCCGCAAAGCGCGCCATCACCAATGCTTGCCACGCTGACAGGAATCGTAATGTCCTTCAATTTTTTGCAGTGCCAAAAAGCATCGGCACCGATGGTAGTCACGCTGTTGGGAATCACGACGCCAACCAGGTTCTCTCAGTACCAAAACGCACTATCGCCAATACTGGCTACACCGTCAGGAATGGTAACATTTGTCAGGTTTCCGCACGCCTCAAACGCCTCCGCACCGATGCTTGTCACTCCCTCCGGAATCACCACCTCCGTTACGCCCGGTTCCTCAGTGTACTTCGTCAAAACACCGTTTTCGATTTCAAATCCCATGATGTTTCCCTTTCTTTATTCATCGTCCAGTTCCAGCTTCTCGATCTCGCTGATGATCTCCTGCTGGCGCTCGTAGAACAGCAGCTCCTTGTTGTGGGCAAAGTATTCCGGGCAGCCGTAGCGACTGATGAACTTGGCGGCGTAGTAGCTGATGGTCAGCTCCGTCACCAGAATCAGCATCTCCTGCCCCTCCGCGAAGACCTCCTCGCAGAAGCGGAACACGTTGGACAGCTGCTGCCCCGCTTGGGCCGCATGGGATTTCAGCGCCTTGACGCGGGCGTCGAAATCCTCCTTGGCGGCCTTGAACGCCGCCGCGCCTTCCAAGCCTTTCATCTTCGGCTTCAGCTCCCGCAGCAGCGCTATCAGCTTCTGCCGCTGCCGCTGCTCCGCCGAGGAGAGACTTCCCGCCTTTCTGCCCTGCTCCATCTTCCTTTGCAGGCGGTCAGTGTGCTTGTCCAGTGCCGCATCGGGCGTCTGACTGGTCAGATCCAGCCGCAGCTGCTTCAGCTCCGCCATGTAGGCAGCGGTGAGGCTCTCCTCGTCCACCACCTCCCGCAGGCGGGACACGATGGCATCCAGCAACAGACCCAGCAGGGACAACCGTTCGTCGAACTTGGCGTCCCGCGCCCGCTGCTTGATGTTCTCCGGCGGCGTACCGGCCAGAATGCTGTCCACCTGATAGTCGCTGCGGTACTTGTTGAACAGGTCGTAATACACGGCGAAGTCCTTGGCGACGGTGGGATTTTGCAGGTACTGGTTCACCAGCAGCTCGTCCACCTTGATGCCGTTGCGCTCATAGAGCCAGATCATCTGGCTCAGGTCGTCCCAGCCGCGGGCAGTGACGAACCGCTTGCCGCCCACGGTGGACTCCACCTTGTAGAAGTTGGGCTTCTTGATATCCAGATAGGTGGTCACCGCCGGGTGGACGCCGGTCTTGTAGGCGTATTCCTTCCACACGGTATAGTCCGGTTCCACGTCGATACGCTTCAGGCGGTCCCATGTGACGATGTCGAACTCATGGACGGAGTTGTTGTACTCCGGCGGGTTGCCTGCCGTCACCACGATCCAGCCGTCCGGCACGCGGTGGCGGCCGAACACCTTGTATTGCAGGAATTGCAGCATGATGGGGGACAGCGTCTCCGACACGCAGTTGATCTCGTCCAGAAACAGGATGCCCTCCCGCTTGCCGGTGGTCTCCATCATGTCGTACACGGAGGCGATGATCTCGCTCATGGTGTACTCGGAGATGTCGTACTCCACGCCGCCGTAAACCTTGTGTGAGATGAACGGCAGACCCAGCGCGCTCTGGCGGGTATGATGGGTCATGGAGTAGCTCAGCAGCGCCACGTCCAGCTCCTGCGCCACCTGTTCCATGATGGCGGTCTTGCCGATACCCGGAGGGCCTACCAGGAACACAGGGCGCTGCCGCTCGATGGGGATAACATAGTTGCCCAGCTCATCCTTGGTAAAATACGCCGTCATGGCGTTCTTGATCTGCTCTTTGGCTTGTTTGATGTTCATGTGGATGCTCTCCCATTGCGTTTTTTCGTTTCCTGCTCCATTTTTGCCAGTACGCCATGAATGTTAGCGTAGTAGTCATGCACAGTGTTCTTCTGCTTCTTATCGAGGATCGGCTCGATCCGGGCTTTCAACGAAAACCCGTCAAAGTAACCGTGGGCAAGCTCGTACACCGTGTCAAAGTCGTATATCTTTTGATTGACACCGACACAGAAGTGCTCGATCCGCGCCACAAGGCCGCTGACCTCCTTATACTTATTGCTTAGGTTGTCCTTTGCGATCTCGCGGATTTCCGCAGGTGCATACTGATTCAACCTGTCAAATACCTGCTCCTGCAAGCTGTTGTAGGCATCCAGTGTTGCCTGTTTTCTGTCCCGCTCCATGGTTCTTATGTAAGTAACCGCGGAAAAGAGCCCGGATATCACCGAAATGACGATAGCGACAATGGCCAGTATGTTTTCCACCGTACGACCTCCTTCACTCCGCCACAAAGGGGATGTTGTGTTCTTTGGCATAGCTTTCGGCGTAGCTGCCCGCCGGAGCGTGGATCGACATATTTGGACAGTTATAAAAAGCATCATAGCTGATGGATTTCACATCCGCACCCATGTGAACCTCGCGCAGACTGCTGCAGTTCACAAAGGCAAAAAACACCACTTCACGGCATTTTTCGGGCAGAGTGATCTCCGTCAAGGCTGTGCAACCATCAAAGGCATTCATGGAGATTTCTTTGATTTTAGGGGAAAGGGTAACTTGGGATAGATTGGTACAGTTTTTGAAGGCGCTCGGCCCCAAACTCGTAACGGATTTGGGAAGTTCGATCTCTTTCAGACCCGTGCAGCCTGCGAATGTTCCACTTCCAAGGCGTTTTAGCTTTTTCGGCAGTTGAATTGCTTGCAGTTGCGCACAGTTGCAGAATGCATATCCGTCGATTTCGGTAATGGTATCGGGTAGATGCACCTCCTGCAGTTGCGTATGATCCTCAAAGGATCCGGAAAGAACCGCAACTTTTTTCTTTCCAATCTGATCGGGAACCGTCACAACTGTGTCTTTGCCGGAAAATTTGCCCAATTGTACTCGTTCCGCGTCAATGGATTTAATTGCATAAACTTCCTTCCAATCCGCGACTGTCATCTTCCTCAGTCCCAAAGCCTTGTCCAGCTTGATATTTTCCTCAAGAGCCGCTTTGACGGGGTCTGTGTTCTGCTCTTTGTACCGCAGCAGCCATGCTGTCACAGACGGCGCATTCTGCGCAGCTATAGCGGTTTCCAACATGGAATCCAAAACCTTCTGATCGATGGTACCTCCGATGGCGGCTATTGCATCCAGCGCTGCCGCATTATCATTTTCAAGGATCATCGGAAACAGCTTCGCGGTATTCTTCTTTACATATTTACCGAAAATTTCATCGGGCTTTGCGGAGGTGATAAGGTTTCCTGTCAGATAATTGTATGTTGCCGTCAGAAGATTCTTGGCATTGCAGGAATCCAAAAACAGGCGGAACCCCTGGTCGCTGCAATCAATTTGCCTCAAAGCCGGGCATCTGGCAAAGGCGCCGCCGGCAATAGTTTTCAGAGAATCCGGCAATGTGACCTTTTCCAGTGCGCTGCACCGGTCAAAGCACTGATGTCCGATCTCCTCCAGATTGGCGGGCAGCACCACGCTGCGCAGCATCTCGCAACCTTCAAATGCACCGCCTTCAATGATCGTCAAGGATTTGGAAAAGATGACAGATTCCAATGCCGCGCAGTCGGCAAATGCACCTCCTGAGAGAATTTCCATGGCTTCCGGCAGCCGGAGTTCCTTCAAACCCTTGCAGCGTTCAAATGCACCGCTTCCAACGCTCGTCACACTGTCCGGAAGCGTAATACTCTTTAGGTCGCAACAACCTGCGAATGCATAATCCTCGATACTTGTCACCCTCATTGGAAGCGTAATGCTCTTCAGACTCCAACAACCAGCAAATGTCGCATACTCAATATTCATTACGCCATCGGGGATCGTGACACTCGTCAGACTGCCGCAACCGTTAAATGCTTTGCCACCGATGCTCGTCACGCTATCGGGGAGCGCGATGCGCGTCAGGCTGCTACAGCCGGAAAACGCCCCATTCCCAATGCTCGTTACGCCGTTCGGCACGGTCACATCGCCGCCGGGGCCGACGTATTTCTTCAAAACGCCGTTTTCGATGATAAAATCACTTGCACTGCTCATTTTCTACTCTCCTTTACTCCGCCACGAAGGGGATGTTGTGTTCTTTGGCATAGCTTTCTGCATAGCTGCCCGCCGGGGCGTGGATCTCTAATTTTCCGAAATCGGTTATGTCGTTTGCGATTCTTGAATCCGTTATATGTTTTACCGTGCCTGGCAGCGTTAAAACTGTTTTTTCACCACCGAGAATATCGATAAATGCATCCCCGCTGATCTCCTCCACGCCATCTGGGACAACGATGCTCTTGCTGGTGCCGCTGTAATCATGCAGCGTGTTTCGGATGATGACAAATCCGTCCTGATCCGCCAAGCCGTGGCACCGGCCAAAGGCTCCGCAACCGATCTCCTTAACGGAGTCCGGAATATTGACCTTCTCTATCTCCTTGTGATTCCAGAAAGCCACGCCGTCTATTTTGATGGTACCATCGGGAATATCGACTACCGCCTCTTTTCCGAAATAATCGTAAATACAGCCGTTAATGATGACAAAGCCCCGCTCATCCTGAAGGCCGGTGCATCCCTTGAACGCACCCACAGCGATGTCCGTTACGGTTTTGGGGACGATCATCCCGGTTATTTTCCGATTTTCTCTAAAAACGTTCCAGCGAATACCGGCCACCATATTTTTGCCGATTTTCTCCGGTATCTCGACGACCTCCGTATCATCCAAATACCCGATGATCTCTGCCCGTCCGTCCTTGATGGCCAACTTGAAGATCTTGCGCCAATCTGCAACAGACCGTTCTTTTATGCCCATTGCTTTGTCAATCTCTGCCTCTTTTGCGCCGTCCACGGTCTTTTGCGAAAAATGTCCGTTTTTATAGTTGACCAGAGCCGCTGTGCACGCCTGTTTCTGTTGTTTCCCCGCCGCCTCGATCAACGCGTCAACTTCCTCCAATGAAACCTTGCCTTGCAAGTCAAACAGCCGCATCAGGCGCTCGGCATCATCCCTCCGAATGGCAGACTCTGCAATTTCCATGCGGTTTTTCTTTTGCTTGATCCAAGCGACAAGGGTATCATAAATGGTTTTGCTATAATCCGCCGTGCCATCCAGGATATGCTCGATCAGGCTCGGGAAAGCCATATCAAAAATCAGCTTGATTTCTTTTACGCCCAGCTGCGCCGCCAAAGCGTCTGATATGTGGATGGAATTTGGAGCCTGGTAGCAGTTGAATGCCCATGGCCCGATCTTCACCTTCTCGGCAAGGATCTCCAAACGCACTAACCCACAGCGGGAAAATGCGTGTTCACCTATTGCCTTCGCAGACTTCGGTATCATTACTTGTTGCAACGCTTTACAGTCGCTAAAAGCAGCTTGTCCGATCATTCTAAGCTTACCGGGCAGCTCTACATTTTTCAGATTCGAACATCCATAGAAAGCGCCTGTTCCAATTTTAGTAACAGAATCCGGAAAAACAATTCCCGTCAGATTTAAATTCCATTCGAACACGTCATCCTTTATCGCTGTCACACCCTCCGGCACTGTCACATCGCCGCCAGGGCCCACATACTTCGTCAAAACGCCGTTTTCGATGATAAAATCACTTGCACTGCTCATTTTCGTTCTCCTTTATTCCAGCGTGAATTCGCTGAAAGCGTCGTATTCGGGGAAATGCTCCCGCTTGTAGTCCAGCAGGGCGGCGGTGAGATTTGAGGCCTTGCTTTCGATGGCGGTGTTCAGGAAGTCCGTGATCTGTGCCGCGTTGTAGCGCTGCATCAGCTCCATAACGGTGCTGTCATCTTTGGCGATACGGCTGCGGATGGTCCACTTGTCAAAGAGATAGACGATGTGGTTCACCTTACGAGTAAACTTATTAAAGGTAAAGCGGCCAAGCCTAAAGGCAATCGTTGCATCGACATCATAACGGAGCGAACCAATCAGTTTGTTTTCCAAGTCGCAGTCGTCCAGCGTGAAGCCTACGCAGGAATGGAACTCTTCGTCATAGTAATGGATGCCGTGCTTTTCGGCATTTTGGGCATAGCGATAGAATATCTCCGTCCCTTTGTACCGGTCTTCCTTGATGTCTTCCGCCTTATAAGCAGGTTCCCAAACCTGCTCAAAGGGCTGCTTGATGTTGTTTGTGCGGAAATACGATTGCCACGCCGCCACATCCTCCGCCGCCATCTCCATCGGGTGTGCGACACGGATTTTCCCCGCTCCCATCTTGTAGGCGCTGCCGTCGCTGCGGATCGCGCCGCTGTCCGCCAGTGTAAAGGTGCTCTTTCCCTGACTCCAGACGACCAGCTTTGCCACGGAACGCAGAAGGGGATTTTGCAGATAGCTCCGCTGCCAATCCTCCGCGCTGCGGGCGTGCGCCGACAGGAAGTCGCCGAAAAGCGCATTGCAGCGGCTCTTGACGATCTTCTTTGCGTCCTTTTTCATCTGCGCGAAGTTCGCGTTGGCGGAGGCGTACTTTTCCTCATCGGCGCCCTTTTTCGGCAGGCTCTTGGCGATCTTGCCGTCGGGCAGCTCCACGAGGAAGCCCAGATCCTGCTGCAGCCGCACGGTCACCGTCTGATTGCCCAGGTCGTAGCGCTTGCCGCCCTGTGCATCCAGCCCGATTTCGGAGAGGTACTGGTCGCGAATAGTGTCCGCTGTCATGCCCCGCAACGCCGCATATTCCTCCAAATCATGATACTTTTCCGCCAGAAGCATGGCCGCCCGTGTATCGCTGTATTGGGCGGCGCGCCGGAAGGTCCACAGCGACGGAGCATTATTGCCGGAAGTGGCGGAGGCCCATTTGGACGCACGATGGGTCAGTTCCTCCATCAGCGCCTCATCCGCATAGCGGCAGATGGGATAAGCCAGGAACATCTTTCGACTGCGTCCCTTTTGCCCGAGATAGTTTTCCGCCATCGCCGCCATCGCCTTTTGCAGGCTTTCTTCGTCCAGCATCGACGCGATGGCCTTTGCGCTGCCGCATAGGCCGGGAGGGCAGGCGGCAACAACCTCGGACTCCCCCCAGGCTCTGACTTCAATCTTCTCGTGAGCAGTCAAAAGATATGCCATCACCGTCCCGCCCGCCGCGGAGCCGTTCTTGCAGAGAACCTCCGGCAGGTCCGGGGGCGTCAGGCCGTAGAAGTCCTTCAGATTGGCAGTAAGCTCCGCGACAGACTTTTTTTCCTCGGCCAGATATGCCATGACAATTTTTTCGATCTCCGAGAGATCCTGCGCCGCCTCGCCGCTGCTGCCGAGTATGGTCATCAGCGCCGCGTCCGCTTCGATGCTCGCACACGCCTTGGCCGCCGTTTTCAACGGTTTGATGGCCGCATAAATCGCGCACAGCAAGGAGCTGTCCGCCTTCTGCGCGAACAAAATAAGGAAGTTTGCCGCGGCGCTGCACTCCTTCACGGAGGACTTTGCGTTCAAACCGGCAAGGATCTCCCGTCCCATATTGTTCGGGTCTTGTTCGTACTGCGCATAGAGCGGCAGCAGCGTCTTGCCCTGACAGTTCATGAAGATCTCTGCGCGGGTTTTGATATCCAACTTTCCCCAGACAGATTTCCGGATAATGTACTTTTTGAGCGAACCATCCGTCAGATGCGCATAGAGCTGTCCGACAGAGCCAAACAACCTCTTGGGGAGGTGCTCACCAAAGGGTTCTTTCCCAAACTTGCATTTTTCGTTTCTGACTTCGAGATGCGCAAGCTTCTGACAGTCGGCAAAGGCGCCCTCTCCGACGGAGATCACACCCTCAGGGATTATGATACTCTTCAAACTGCTGCACCCATCAAATGCATTTCTTCCAATGGATGTCACGCTATCGGGGAGCACAATGCTTTTCAGGCTCGCGCAACCGTAAAATGCCCAATGTCCGATACTCGTCACGCTATCGGGAATCACGATGCTCGTCAGGCTGCGGCAATCGGAAAATGCGCGGTTCTCAATGCTCACCACGCTGTTGGGAATCGTGATGCTGGTCAGGCGGCTGCACAACAAAAATGCCCTCTCTCCAATGCTCGTTACGCTGTTTGAAAGCGCGATACTGGTCAGGCTTCTACACCACTCAAACGCATTTGCGCCAATACTCGTCACACCCTCCGGCACTGTCACATCGCCGCCGGGGCCCACATATTTCGTCAAAACACCGTTTTCAATGATAAAATCACTTGCGTTACTCATTTTGCTCTCCTCCTATATCTCGTCTTTCTGCAATACCAGCTTGATGGCCCAGACGGGGACATCCGGGTTATTGTAATCGTCGTCGATGAACACAAAGGCAGTGTGGTAGTCCGGCTGTCGCTCCGGGAACGTGCCGAAACCGTCGGTGAAATAGATCAGTCCCTTCAGGTTGGTGAACTCGCCCGCCTGCCGCAACTGCTCCACATAGTCGAACACCGGCCGGAAGTCCGTGCCGCCGAAGCCGCGGAGCTGCATGGTGTTCAGGTAGGCGTCAAACTCCTCCTGTGAGGTGATCTTCACATCCTCCTGTATCGCCGCGTCGCACTGGATGATGTGCAGGTTGATCTTCGTGAAGAAGCTCTCCTGCTGCTTGAGAATGTTATAGGTCTTCTGCACGAACCTCTGCACCAGCTCGCCGGACACAGAGCCGGAGGTGTCGATGGCCACCACAAACTCGCGGATGCGCTTGACCTCCTTGTATTCCAGCGGCTCGATCAGCGGCATATTGCCATAGAGCTTCATGCCGTAGGTGTAGAAGATGTAGTCGAACTCATCGTCGTTGACCTTCATGGCCTCGCCCAGCACCGCAAAGCGCCGCAGGAAGTCCGCGTAGTCGTATTTCTCCCGCGTCACGGCGGACAGGCTCTGACTCAAGCCGCCCGGCTCGCTGCCCTGCCACTTCCCGGCAAAGGCTTCCAGCTCCGTCTGCATCCGCCGGGCTATATCCGACCAGACCTGCTCCAGCTCGGCACGGAACAGGCTGTCGGGCCTGACGGTGCGCTTGAGCTGTTTCGTGTGCTCGTCCGGCTCACCGTCTCCGCCGCCAGTGTTTTCCGGTGGAAGATACCATAGTCTGTGGTCATCGGCGGCAAAATTCTGGTGCAGGATGGCAAGCTCCTGCGGCGGGAACGCCCGCTCCCGCAGATAGTGGTAGATCTTCTCCGCCGTCAGCTGCTTCACATCCCGCCGGATGATCTCCATAAAGGCATATTGGGACGCCTGCCGCGATGCCCGGACGCAGGGCAGGTCCAGTTCGTTAATGGCGTTCTCCACCGCGATGTCGCAGGCCAGATCCCATGCGTTCGTGTCCAGCAGCGTGTCCACAAAGGCGTGGTGGAACACACAGTGAAACACCATGTGAAGATAGTCCCGCACGATGACCTGCTTCTCCTGCTTGTAGCGGCGCAGTACCCAAAGCGGGTCGTAGTAGATGTGCGCGCCGTCCACTGCGATACTGCCGTCCACCGGCACAAAGTCAAACCGGCTCAGTGCCATGTCCAAAAAGCGCAGGTTCACCAGTAGCGTGTTGCGCGCCAGCTTCAGGGTGCTCAATGCCAGCTCGTTTCGCTTTTCCTGTCCATCCATCGTCAACCTTCCTTGATCCAGCCCAGCTCGCCCGCCATCTGGATGAGTTTCTCATCCGACGCGCTCTCCGCCTGCGAGAGCTCAATGACTGCCATGGGATTGCCGCTGCTCATTGCCGTGCCGTAATAATCCATCAGTGCTTTGCGCAGTTCTTCGTTTGTCATAGAAAACTCCTCCGCTTTGCATAATAACAGATTTTAATTGTATCATATTTAGACAGTTTTTACAATATGCAGGCGGCATAGTATCTGATAGACTGTGATCTTTGCACACAAATAGGCGCTCCCGACCTTGACGCTTGCCAGCGGGGGCGGTATAATAAATTTGTCCCACACCGTGTGTATGCGAAATAAGAGGAGGAACTCTAATGCTTGATTCAGCCGGATACATTAAAATCGCATGCGAAAAATCCCAGGAGGAAGATATCATGCCATTATCATGCCAACAATTGCATACAAGGAGAACGATATGAGTCTGAATCATACAAGAATCTATGTGGTCGCGGAAAGCAAGGATGCATTTTTGAAATTGAGTTTAGCGCAGGATCCCTCTGCCGGAGAAAGAGCTTGTACCCTGGCCGGCCCACTTTTTATAGGTGAAGATATTTGCTTAGACGAAGAAACCCTGCCCATGTTTGTGAATATTATTGCGGAAGAGTTGGGAGACAAGGGACTGCTGATTGCCGATACGACGAATGAGAGTGTAGATCCATATACTTTCTTCTGTTATTATCTTGGCGATAGTGTAAAAAGCGGGTATATGACTGAGGAAAAAGCCCTTATGTGTCACGAGACGGATATTGAGGATGTTATGGGATGGCTGGCATACGGTAGTTTCATACTGTCCGAGCATGAACAGCAGAGGCTTGACACAATTGCACTGCCGGATATTAAATCTCCTTTGGACGAGCCGTATGATCTCAAAGAGGCTTTTTCTGATGAATACGACTATCTTGTTGGCCTTCTCAACACCTACAGCACCGTCAGTGACGCTAAAAAAACCGCGCAGGCACTTTTAATTGAGTACTTGGGCGGAGATGTGTGCTTTTTGGGACCAGGTCAAATGTATATGCCGATGTTCGATGATAATGAGTTTGAAGAGTTTAAAAAATATGCAGAAAGGGATATTTCCCACCGATTTAAATGATCCTGCGCACTGTCTCTATGGCATGAAGCTGTCAGACATTTCCTCCACATTGAAGCGATCTGCCTATACAACCAGGAGAGCCGTCTGCGTATGCAGACAGCTCTCCTGTTATTTTTCAAAATAATCCACCGAAAATGGTGTCCAAATCCTCCTCGCTGGTGGGCATTCTCTCCAGTCGGTGGCAATCAATAGCCTCCAGCATGATCCGTTCCTTCTCCCGCAGACGGTCATACACCGCACCGTCCAGCGACCAGGCGCCGTCCTCTGTCTGATAGGTCAGTTGCAGATAATAATACTGCGTATACTGGCCCTCCGGCAGCCCCAGACGGTGAATACGATCTTTAGATTGGAGCAGATGAACCAGATTGTAGCTGTATTCGAAGTAGATGGCATCGTGGCAGACAGAATGCAGAGAAACCGATTCTGCCAGCGTGTGGGGATTCGTCAGCAGCACCTGTATCCCGCCTGCACGGAAATCATTCAGTATCTGCTGGCGCTCTTCCAGCGGCACCTCGCCGAACACACATCGGCAGCGGATACCCCGTGCCTCCAACGCATCTGCCAGCCTGCGGATAGAGCCCACAAACATACACCAAACGATAAGTGGTTTGTTCTGCCGCACCAGCTTCTCGGTCAACTCGATACAGCGGCAGAACTTGCTGCTCTCTTCACAGTTGTCGATCAAGCTCCGTATCTCGTCGCTGTAATCGGCATAGTCTATTTCGCTTGTTTCAGCCGTATCGTCCAGCAGATAGTGGAAGTCGTTGAGATCCAGTGCTTGCAGCAGCATCCGCGGATCACTTTCCAACTGCAAAATACGTACCAACAGCGCCAGCTTGTTCTTTCGGTACTTCATTTGCAAAATACGAAGCAGACGGTTCTCGGTATCAGATGCCCCTACCTGCAAGACCGTATCCGCATTCGCCGCCGGAACGCCCAACTGTTCCTTGGTGGTGCGGCAGAAAAAAGGCTGCAAGGCGGTATTGACAGCCGCTATATCCGCCTCACGCGGATTTCGAAGCTGCGGCACAGTAAAGCCAAAGAACTCATCATATTCATTGGGGAACAGAATGTGCAGCAGGTTATAAATGTCTGTGTAGGCGTTAGGAATCGGCGTTCCGGTCAGCGCCACCACATAGCGGGCATTTCGCGCCAGCTGCAGGGCATTCTCCGCATATTCGCCGCGGATACGCTTGACCTTATGTACCTCATCGAACACCAGGAGCGTTCCCGCATCCATCAACTGCTCCAAAGCGTCCAGCACACCGCCGACTGCCTCATAGTTGACCAGAATCAGATTGCAACTACCGGCGTCGTATTGCAGTGCCGTGCGGCGCTGCTGCTGGGTCTTGCACTGCGGTGCGTGAATATTTAATACCCGCAACGGTTCAATGCACGCAAAACAGGCTGTGAACTCATCCATCCACGAACCGAAAGCGTTCTTTGGGCATACCACAACGATGCGGTGCATCGCCGCCTTCTCCCGCAGATAGGCATACATCCCCAGCACCGATGCCGTTTTGCCGGAACCCGGCACAGAAAAATTGGCGGACTTCTTCATGGCACACATAAAAAAGGAATCCCACATCTGCTGCTCCCGCAGTTTCCGTGCCATACCTGCATTCACGGTATCGCGGTAGGCCTCAAAACGCTCCCGCAATTTAGAGTCGCGATCTTTTAATTCGCTGCCCAAACGGGAGCGAATTTCCAAGTGCAATTCACGGCTATCGATATACGCCCTCAACGACTCCGAAACGACCAGTTCCGTCTGACGACGCACCGCCTCTTTTTGACACAGGGTGATGATCTTCTTGTAGTCTAAATATGTCAGTGCTGGCTTAAACCGCATTATTCCGTCGGCCACCTCCGCTGCATAGCGCTTCAACGACAACTTATAAAAGCTGCTGCTCGACAATGCCTCCAGCTCTTCCGAAGGCAGACGCAATGTCATACTGCCATCATAGTCCAACGTCCACATTTACAGATTCTCCCGCAAGTCTGCGACTACCTGCTCCAGCCTGTCCAGCTGGCGGGTAAGGCGGCACAATTCGCTGTCGTTCATTTTCAGCAGAATGTTTGTGTCGATACTCTCCAAAAATGTGGTAGCTTTCTCTGCCAACTGAATGGGACGATTGCGCGTCTCGGTTTTCTTTACTTTGGTCAGCGTTTTCTCCATGGAACGCTCTAGTGCTTCACGATTCTCCTCATCGGCGCGTACTTCCTCCCGGATGACCTGTGTATTCACATGTCCCACTGCGGGCAGGTGTTCAAGCACGTTCGCCGCCAACTCCTTTTGTTCCTCTAAGAACTCGTCCTGATAATCCGTGCCAACGATAGATTTGATATTACGGATAAAGCGGGTCATATCTCCCGCAGTCTGCATCAGAATGTTATTAAACACGCTGGCCTTCAAATCCTCAGCCTCATTATCCGTCCGACACTTCTTCGTAAGCTTCAAGAGTTCCTCCAAGGGGTAATATACCTGCAAATCTCGGGCGATATAAAACTGTTTGGGCGCATTGATAAACTCCAGAAATTCCACCATAAGTTTAGCAATTTCCACACGCCGATTCACATCAGTTTCGGATTCGTTGGTGCTGGCCGCATATTCCGTCGATGTCAGCAAATGTGTTTCCACGATGTCCGTATAAATTCCCACCAATCGATCAATGGGATTATAGTCCACCTTGCTCTCTTCGCCGTGCTGAATGGAAAGCTCCAGCAGTTTGATCTGCTTCGCGCTGTTTTCAATATTCCGATCAAGGATTACGGCCTCAAAATAGTTGAAGCGTGGATTTTTGGCGGACAGTCGCCGCAGGCAGGTAAAGCGGCGATTTCCGTCAATAATCCGGCCATCCGCCAACACCACACCAGCCTCCCGTTGATCCACCATTTCAATATTACTTTGAGTCTTGCGAATGGCATCGGGATTGCTCTCCACAATGAACTGCTCGATTATATTGTTGTACTCTTCGCGCTGGGAAATATCCGGCGCCTGCCCTCCGTGCTGTGCTTTATACTGACTAATCCACGTTGCAATGCGGTCGTTCTGGTCATTGTAAAACAACCAATCCAGTCGGATTTTATAGACAGGGTACGCCTTAGTCAGGCCATCTACTGTCAACTTGCGGGTCATTGTTGTCCTTTCAACAACGTGCTGCTCCAGTCCTTCTTTCAGCAAGTTCATTTTTATATCTCCTCAAAATAAGTATCGTAATCTGCGTATACCGCACCCATGATAGCGTCGTAATACAAGTCGGTCTCTTTCACCAACTCTACAAGCTTATCTTTCGACAGCACAATGCCAAAGTGTTCCTCCAGTGTATCCCGCAGTTCATAGACGTCTGCTTTCTGTTCATGCTCCAGCAGTTCCGTCAAGAGGCCCCCTATGCGGACTGGCGCGTTTCCCCGCATGAACAGCCGTGTCCCGCCGATTCGCTGGTAGGAGAACAATTCCCGGGCCTCCAACAGTACAGAACCATAAAACCACTCGTCAAATCCCAGATCGTCCAACGGATGCATAAACCCATCCGCCCGCAAGGACGCTACCGTAAAGTACTCCCCTGGCTCGTACCGCTTTGCCACATCCTCGCAATAGGCCCGCAAGGTCTGTTCTGTTACGCCATGTTCCACCAGCCTATTGATACTGACATACTGTAGCGGCGAGAATTCCACGATTTTGTACACTGCCCGTAAGGAGTACAACTCGCTGTTATAGGCCACCACCCGCTGCAGTTCCTTGCCGCTTCCGCGCATATCCAGCACATCCCTTGAGGTAAGAACGCTGCGGAAATACTCCACCGCACTGGCATATGTATCCCGCACAATGTAGTCTGTATACACATGAAAGCCAATGGTTTTCAGTGCATAAGGGGTAAGTCGTTCCGCGTCAGCATCGGGAAACTCCCGTAAAAACAGATTCCTCGCTCTACGCAGAGAATAAAAGTCCTCGGTCAGCACGCGCCGCATACGCTCTGTCTGATCTGCCGGCAATGTTTCGTCCGGAACGGTGTATGTCCCATTATAATAATACTTTTCAATGCATCCAAAGAGATTTGCCATAGCAGAGGTCGCCTTAATACCGTAGGTTTCCTCATACTTAGCAGCAAAAGCCTCTCCTGAAATAGGCGCGCACTGAAACAGCAACGCTTTCACCTGCGCATCCCGATCCACCTGCCCCACCTCAATGGTGGGCATCTTAGGAAAGCGAATCGGCATAGCATCCACTGGCCAGATCTTCTTCAGCAAATTATGCAGTTCGTACTCATCGTGAATGTCGTATTGCTCCATCAGTTCCGGATAATCCCGAAACACCTTCAACGAGGAAAGCTCCGTGTCCCGGTACTGCTCCATGTCCAAAGTGGCAAACAATTCTGTGTAGTCCTGCGCGTCGATGTTATAATACCTAAAACGCCGCCACTGATTCCAAAGCACAAACCGACTGCCATTCAATTTATTCTCATAGGTACGGGGCTCCAGAGCCAACCTTTCTTCACCTGCAAGGCCCAGATCTTCCACAACGTTTCGGTACATAATGACAAAATCATCGTATTTCGTCAGTGTCCTACACCGTGTGCGGATTATATGTCGGACAAGTTCACTCCGATCACGCTTGACACGAATACCGTCCAGGGTTACATAATTCTTGTACACAACTCTCTCCGCTGCTTTTCTCAGTGCAACCGGAATAGTCTCATCTGCCAAAATGGTTTCGTCCACTGGTTTCCTGTTTTTCTGTTTTGTCATGCTGATAGTTTCCAAGTAGATATAGGCCGAAGGCGGTTCACCAAAAGCCAACGAAAAGTCCTCCGGTGAGAAGGCGTAGGTATCATATACATATCGGTACTGATCCTCGTGCAGCCAGGGACGCTTTTCCAATGCCCTGCCGATGATCTGCCGGACGCGCTCCCGTGTAACACCATCGAAGCACTTACCAACCTCGTCCAGCGTTTTTCCTTCCAGTCTGCACAGAAGCATCTCTTTATTACGCCCATCGGGAAGACTGTTTGCATATTCCCGTACCGTGGGGTACCTTCTGCGGATCACATCTTCTCCAACTGTAATCCGTCCATCAGCTTCAAGTGCCCGCAATAATTCTTCCAGAATCGCCGTGTTTCTCAAATGCGCCGGGCATTTTCCTGCCAGCGCAGTCCGCATGATTTCATTTCCCTTGGATTCCACTTGCCGCAGGATAGCCGCTTTTACCGCATCTGAAACAGTATGGCGCTCATAGAGTCGATAAAAGAAAGTCTCACTCTGTGCCTGCGGGTACGTTTCTTTTGCCTCCAATATCTCCCGCAGCCATGCGCTTTCCGTTCTGCCGTAACACGCTGTCATCTCTTTTGCAAGTTCCACACAGTATTTTGCGTCTTCCGCAGGCAATTGCATATTATCCGGAGTCGCCGCTATCAATCGGTCTGTCGGCAACTCCTTGACTCTTTCCAAGATTTCTTCCGCCGTCTTTCGCCCCATGTTCTTGATCCGCATAAGGTCCTCCAGCGTCATATCCAACAGTTGCGACGCGTAGCGAATGCCTTCGTGTGCAAGACAATTCTGCGCCCGTACAGACAGAGGAAGCTTCTCTACAGGTACATCCTCCCACAGCTGCTGGGCACTTGCATTCGTTGCTTCCGTAACCTCCGGAATGGCCGCCCGTTCTATCAATCGGTATTCACCCTCATGACTTTGCAGTTCACGAACCGTTGCCGTAAGCTCATCAGCAGTTTTCTGCCCGATATTGTGTAAGTCCAACCAATTGTGTTTCCGTGCATAATCCAACATATCCCCGATGGTATGCAGGCCCTCTCGACGCAGGCAATTAGCCGCTCGATTAGAAAGCGGAAGTGCAGTAATACCATCTTCTCTCGTGATGTAGGTCATTGTAATCACCCTTTCCTGCATCGTAAAAAGCGCTTTGATTATATCGCATTTGGGCAATTTTTACAATATGCAGTTTGCATAGGCACATTTTGGTGGGTGTTTCATACATCAAATTAAATCCTCTGGAGGGAAAGAAGAATTTACTATCGCAGGGAAATGCTCTACTGATTATGACTGCTCACCTTTCCTGATCGATTGTTCCGGTGATGAGCCAATGATTAAGGCCGTTCAGGGCGATCCGGACGATGACGAAGGTTGTTACTACGCATTTTGTGAAGCTGAATATTTTGAAATACCGAATCTGTTGGAAGACGAATCTTTTCGGACGTTCAAGCAAGCGGTTGACGAAGATCTTCCGCTGGGTGGTTTTTTGGATACCTCTTACGAAGAATGGTACACCGCCGCTTTGTCCGGCGAATGAGTCCGAATCATTCTGTATTGCGCAAATAAGCGCCGCCTGCCAAATGCAAGCGGCGCTTATTTTTTACATAATGATCTCCGCCCGGCTCTCGCCGGTCTTTTCTTTTTTCACCACGATCTGCTTGTCTATCTTCTCCTTCAGTTCCGCTACATGGGAGATAATGCCCACCAGGCGGTTGCCCTCTGTCAGCCCCGCCAGTGTGTTATACGCTTTGCTGAGGGCCTCGGAATCCAGTGAGCCAAAACCCTCGTCCACAAAAAGCGTATCCAGATGGATACCGGTGGACATCTGCACCTCATCGGACAACCCCAGAGCCAGCGCCAAAGAAGCAAGAAATGCTTCGCCGCCGGAGAGCGTATTGACGCTGCGCTCGGTCGTGTTGATATGGTCGATGATGTCCAGCTCCAAACCGCTTTGGCTCTTCTTGTTGTCCGCTTCCTCGCGGCGCTTCAGGTCGTACTGTCCGCCGGACATCTTTTGCAGGCGGATATTGGCCCGCGCCAGAATGCGCTCAAAATAGGTGGTCTGGATATATGTCTCCAGCATCACCCTGTCCTTGCCGCTCACAGAGCCGTTTGCCGTGTCGGACAGGGCCTTCATCCACACATACTTCTTATCCAGCCTCTCCACCTCGGCAGCTTTTGCGGAAACGCCTTGCAGCGCGGTTTCGTTGGCAGAAATGCGCGTGTGAACGATTTTCTGCTTTGCCATAACGACTGTTTTTTGCGCGGCGTATTCGTCCTTCTTTGTCCGCAGCTGTACGGTATCGATATCAACGCCGCCCTCCAGCTGCTTGTGAAGCTGCTCAATGGTGCCGCGAACGCCGGCCAGATTTTCCTTGCATTGGTTATGCGCCGTTTCCGCTGTTTGCAAGTTTTGGCGAAGCTTATCCGATTCTGCCCGCAGAGCGCTGATCTCCGCCTCGGCAGCGGCCTTGTCCGGAAAAGCCAGCTTGTTCCGGAGCGCATGGATCTGTGCCTCGCTGCTCTCAGCCTTTGCCGTCAAAGACGCGATCTTCGCCGTTTTCACAGTGATTGTTTCTTCCGCCGCACGCAAGAGCAGTTCCTTCTTCGGAAGCAGGACATCCAGTTCCTCTCGCCGCGCCATCTTTTTCGTAAGTGCCACGATCTGCACATTCAGCCCCTCGATCTGCATGGCAAGAAGATTTTCCTGCTCCTCTGCCGCTTTTGCGCCATCCGCCAGCGAGATACCCGGAATCAGGCTGTCCAACTCCTTGGCAAGTGCCCCCTCTGTTGTATCGACCATTCCCTTCCGCTTCTGTGCCTCGTTGCTGGCCTCGTTGGCTCTTCTCTGCGCCGTATCATACTTTGCCTTGGCCGCCTTTACATCTGCCTCGGTCGGTGCATCCTCCGCAAGCACCGCCAGCCGCGGATGCTCCACAGAGCCGCAGACGGGGCATGCCATGCCAGCAGTCAGGCCACTCGCCATGATACCGGCCTGCTCCCGCAGGAACGCACGCTCCTTGACCTCGTACTCCCGCAGCAACTCAGAAGAGGCCTCTTCCGCTTTCAGATAACCTTCTTGCCTTTTCGCTAATTCTGCCTGCTCACGCGCAAGCCCCTCCATGCCAGAAAGGAAATCCACAAACTGCTTTTGCCGGTCTCCCAGCTGCTGCAGCTGCGCGGCCAGTTTTTCCTTCTCAGCGCTCACATCGGCAAGATCCTTTTGTTCCGTCCTCAGTCCCGTGATCTCGGTCGTCAGATCGTTTTTCTCTTTTACGGCATTTTCTTGCGTCGTCTGCGCCTTGGCCAGCTCCGCCTGCGCCGCAGCGCGAGCCGCCCTGTACGCCTCCAGCTCGTCGTAAGATGGCAGCAGTAGCTCCGTTTCCGTGATCCTGCTTTGCATCCCCTCCTGCTCTGGAACAGTTTCCTGTGCCGCGCTCAGCGCATCCCTTGCTATCTCAAGCTGCGCTGACAGCGCTGCTTCTTCGGCCACACGTTCCGCAAGCACCGTTTTCGCGGCCTCATACGCTTCTGCCTGCGTTAGCTGCGACGTGATCTGCTCCAGTTCCTTCTCCACAGCGGCAAGCTCGGCTTCAAGGGCAAGCTCCGCTTGCCGATCCTGCTCCAGAAGTGCCCGAAACAGTTCTATTACCTCCGTTACGGGCAGTTCCCCGTTTTTGGCCTTCTGTGCGTCCAGCGCGTAAACGGAATCCTCGTCACAAGTCACTCCATTGATATACTGCCGGATGCTTTGGCTCGCCTGATCCCGCTGACCCCTGACCTCTCCCGCCTTCTCCTTCAACTGATTTTGCAGCAGCACATAGAGGTCGGTTTTAAAAATATCCCGAAATATCTCCTGCCGTTCCTTGGTATCCGCTTGCAGCAGCTTTCGGAAATCGCCCTGTGAGATCATGGCGATCTGAGAGAACTGTTCCCGCGTCAGACCAATGATCTCGCGGATCGCCGCATCTACCTCTCCATTTTTGGTGACCTGACGCCCATCAGGATAGGTCAGCTCCGCGCCGGCAGACTCTGTTGTGGTTCCGGTCCCCTTTATCTTCGCACGCTCATACGTCGGATTCCGCGTCACCGTGTAGACCTTGCCGCTGTAGGCAAAGGTAAGCTCCACCTTCGTCGGCATATCCTCCTTGGCATACTTGGAGCGCAGCATGGACGGATTCCGGTTATTGCCGCTGGCCTCGCCAAACAACGCAAAGGTGATGGCGTCAAAGATTGTGGTCTTTCCCGCACCGGTATCGCCCGTAATCAGGTAAAGTCCGCTGCTGCCTAAGCGGTCAAAGTCCAGCTCCTGCACGCCGGCATACGGGCCAAAGCCCACCATTTTCAGCTTTAGAGGTCTCATTCTGCCGCCTCCTTTATATGCTCGATCAGCTCCTGCACGAAAGCGTTCTGTTCCTCGCTCATGGGCTGGTTATTCTGCTTGAAATACAGCTCTGCAAACAGCTCCAGCGGTGATTTCAGATGTACATCCTCCGCACGGTCCAGCACTTGATTCGTCCGGGTGCGGGTATTGTCGTATGCGAGCTTTATCAGATTGGGGTAGATGACCCGTAGCCGTCCCATGGCCTCCGGCACATCCTCCTCGTCTGTGAGGACAATCTGCAGATAGTCCTCCGTTGCCGTACCGCCGTAATTTGCTTTGTCCGTCAGCTCCGCAAATGTCCCCCGTATTTGCCGCATAACGTGTCTGGGCACCAGCGGGCAGAGACGCAGTGTCAAATCGCCCTTAGCTCCCAGCTCCACCACGGTCACGCTCTTGTGATGTCCGCACTCCGAAAACGAGTATTTCAGAGGTGTCCCGCAGTAGCGTATCCGGTTGGAGCCGATATTCTGCGGCCCGTGGAGATGCCCCAGCGCCACATAGTCGAAATCTTCGAACACCTCCGCGTCCACATTATCCGTGCCGCCTACGGAGACCTCCTCCGACTCGCAGGTAGCCGCGCCGGTGACGAACTGGTGGGTCAGCAGCACATTTCGGGCGTTTTTGTCCAGCGCCATGTGCTGTATCGCCGTGCGTATGGCAACGGTGTAGCTTTCGATGCCCGCGTCGGGATAAAACCGCCTTACATGGGTAGGCTTCACAAAGGGCAGCAGCCAGAAATGCACCGCGCCATGCGCATCCGTCAGCGTGATGGGCGCCACCTCGCCGTTGTAAACGGGCGAGATATGGATGCCGCTGTGCTCCAGAATCCGATTGCCGAAGGCCAGCCGCTCCGGACTGTCGTGGTTGCCGCTGATGATAAACACTGGCAACTCCCGCTTTGCCAGACGGCAGAGGAAATCGTCAAACAGTGTCACCGCCTCCGCGGGCGGCACGCTTTTGTCATACACGTCGCCTGCGATCAGCACCGCATCCGCCTTTTCGGTGTCAATGATTTGTAGTATCTGCCGCAGGACATACTCTTGCTCCTCCAGCATGGATGCCACGTCGACCCGCTTTCCGATATGCAGGTCAGACAGATGAATCAGTCGCATAGGAAACTCCCCTCTTCTATCTTCTGTGCTTTATACCATCCACACTAGAACAATACAATTTTCCAGTCGATAGCACTTTTCTTTAGTCTGATGCAAAAGGTTCTTTGACTGCTTATAAGTATACCGCATCCGCCCCCATCTTTCAACCACCACCCACCCCCGCGCAAACCCCCTCGATTTTGACCTCTCCCGTGCCTGAAACACCCCTCAAACACCCCATTTACAGGTCAAATTTTTGGCTGATGCGCACAGCGGCCAACCCAACAAGTCCTTGCGCCGCAATGGCTTCAAGTCCTTGCCGATAGGGACTCTCTGGACTGGAAGGACTATGATGCGGACACCATCTATCAGCGGGTGACGTCCAGGGTGCAGCCGGGGAGTATCGTGCTGTTCCATAATGCGGCGCTTCACACGCCGGAGGCGCTGCCGCGGATCCTGGAATACCTCATCAACGACGGCTATACCGTGCTGCCCATCAGCCAGCTGATCCTGACGGGGGACTACACCATCGACCACACGGGACGGCAGTTTGCGGCGGAGACGGTGTCCGCAGAATAGACAGAAAAATATACAGAGCACTTGCAATTTGCTGAAATTCGTGCTATATTAGTCATAGTTCTTTATACCATACCAAGAACTATGCAGGTTACTATGATAAGGTAGTACACCGCAGAGCTCTAACGCCTCGCGTAAGCGGGGCGTTATCTCTATCCGGGAGTATGAGGAGGACATGCTATGTATCCATACGCCATCGGTTTTGACATTGGTATCGCATCGGTAGGCTGGGCGGTCGTCGCTCTGGATGGAGAGGACAGGCCTTTCGGCATCATCAACATGGGCTCCCGCGTTTTTGACGCCGCCGAGCAGCCCAAAACGGGCGATTCTCTGGCGGCACCCCGGCGTGAGGCGAGAAGTGCGCGCCGCCGCCTGCGCCGGCACCAGCACCGCTTGGAACGCATCCGCCGCCTTTTGGCAGCGGAAAAGGTAGTATCTCAAGCGGAGCTGGATACCCTTTTCGAGGGAAAACTGGAGGATATTTACGCGCTGCGCGTCGAGGCGTTGGATGCCCCAGTGTCCAACACCGGATTTGCCCGTATCCTTCTGCATATCGCGCAGCGGCGCGGTTTCAAGTCCAACCGCAAGTCCGGCACATCGAAGGAGGACGGCGAGCTGCTTGCCGCCGTAACGGCCAACCGTGCGCTCATGTCCGAAAAGGGCTACCGCACGGTGGGCGAAATGCTGCTGAAGGATCCACAATACAGCGGAAATAAGCGCAATAAGGGCGGCAAATACCTTACGACTGTGGGACGGGACATGGTGGAGGAAGAGGTCCGCGCCATCTTTAAGGCCCAGCGTGAGCAGGGGCAGCCCTTTGCGGCGGCAGAGCTGGAGGAGCAGTATCTGGAAATACTTCTGAGTCAGCGCTCCTTTGACGAAGGCCCCGGACAGGGCAGCCCCTATGGCGGAAGCCAGATCGAGAAGATGATCGGCAAGTGTACGTTGGAGACGGGAGAGCCGCGCGCAGCAAAGGCCAGCTATTCCTTTGAGTATTTTACGCTGCTCCAGAATGTCAACCACCTGCGGCTGATGTCCGGCGGTGAAAGCAGCCCGCTTTCCAGCGCACAGCGGGAGACGCTTATCGCACTGGCACATAAGACGAAGGATCTGAATTTCTCCCGTATTCGCAAGGAACTGGGGATCCCCGCGGGTACGACCTTTAATGCGGTGTTCTATAAGAACGCGGAGGACTATGAGGAGGCGGAAAAGAAAACAAAGTTCTGCTATCTCAGAGCCTATCACCAAATGCGGGCGGCTTTCAACAAGCTTGCCAAAAATCATTTCGATGGCTTGTCCCGTCAGCAGAAGAATGAGCTGGGACGCGTTCTCTCCACTTATAAGACTTCCGCCAACATCCGTCACCGCCTGGCTGCGGCAGGGTTGTCGGAGATAGAGATCGACATTGCCGAGACGATGAGCTTCAGCAAATTCGGCCACCTTTCCGTAAAGGCCTGCGATAAGCTGATCCCTTTCCTGGAAAAGGGGATGAAATACGATGAAGCCTGCGACGCCGCAGGATATGATTTCAAGGGGCATGACGGTGAAACGCGGACGCGCCTTCTCCAACCTGCGGAGGATGATTTCGCGGATGTGACAAGCCCTGTTGTGCGGCGTGCGATCTCGCAAACGGTGAAAGTCCTTAACGCCATTATCCGGGAACGCGGCGGAAGTCCGACCTTTATCAACATCGAGCTGGCGCGGGAGATGGCCCGCGATTTTGCGGAGCGCAGCAAGATGAAAAAGGATATGGATGAAAACCGCGCCCGCAACGAGCGGATCATGGAGCGCATCCGCACGGAATACGGCAAGGAACGCCCCACGGGACAGGATCTGGTGAAATTCAAGCTGTGGGAGGAGCAGCACGGCGAGTGCGCGTATTCCCAAAAGCATATCTCCATTGAACGGCTCTTTGAGCCGGGGTATGTGGAGGTGGATCATATCATCCCGTACAGCATCTCCTTTGATGACGGCTATAAAAACAAGGTGCTGGTATTCACAGAGGAAAACCGAAACAAGAGCAACCGCCTGCCGCTGCAATATTTGCAGGGCAAGCGGCGGGAGGATTTCACCGTCTGGGTGGAGAGCAGCATCCGCGATTTCAGGAAAAAGCAGCGACTGCTGAAGGAGACGATTACCGCTGAGGACGAAAAGAAGTTCAAGGAACGGAATTTGCAGGACACCAAAACCATGTCCCGCTTCCTATTGAACTATATCAGCGACCATCTGGAATTTGCCGATTTTGCCAGCGGGCGAAAGAAGCATGTGACGGCTGTCAACGGCGCTGTTACCTCCTATATGCGCAAGCGCTGGGGCATTACCAAGATCCGTGAAAACGGGGATCTGCACCACGCGGTAGATGCACTTGTGGTCGCCTGTACAACAGACGGAATGATCCAGCAGGTGAGCCGTTATGCCGCGCTGCGGGAATGTGAGTATGTACAGACAGAGGCGGGCAGCATGGCGGTTTCTCAGCACACCGGCGAAGTGCTGAGGCAGTTCCCCTATCCCTGGCCGGAGTTCCGCCGGGAGCTGGAGGCCCGTCTGGGCGATGACCCCCGCCGCGCTGTGATCTCCCAGCGATTCCCTGTGTACGCCAACGGTGACATTCCGGTGCGGAAGCTCTTTGTGTCCCGTATGCCCCGCCGGAAGGTGACGGGCGCGGCGCATAAGGAGACCATCAAAAGCCCGAAAGCACTGGACAGTGGCAACGTTGTCGTGAAGCGCGCGTTGACCGACCTGAAGCTCGACCCCAAGACCGGCGAGATCGCCAACTACTATATGCCGCAGAGCGACCGCCTGCTCTATGAGGCGCTGAAGGAGGTGCTGAAAAAGCACGGCGGCAACGGGGCCAAGGCCTTTACTGCGCCCTTCCATAAGCCGAAAAGCGACGGTACGCCCGGCCCTGTCGTCAATAAGGTCAAGCTGTGTGAGCCTACGACGCTGAACGTCCCCGTTCTGAAGGGAGCCGGTGTGGCGGACAACGACAGCATGGTGCGTATCGACGTGTTCCATGTGGAGAACGATGGCTATTACTTTGTGCCCATCTATATTGCCGACACGCTGAAAAAGGAGCTGCCCAACAAGGCGTGTGTGGCGTATAAGCCCTATGAACAATGGAAGGAGATGGCCGACAAGGACTTTATCTTTTCCTTGTACCCCAACGACTTGCTCCGTGTGACCCACAAAACAAAGCTGAAGCTGACAAAGGCGCAGAAGGAAAGCACACTCCCCGATACTTATGAAACGAAGCAGGAAATGCTGTACTATATCAGCGCGAATATCCATACTGCCGCAATCGGCTGCCGGAACCATGACAACACCTATGAGATCGGCGGTATGGGGATCAAAACCCTGGAGAAGTTGGAAAAGTTTACCGTGGATGTGTTGGGCGAATACCACAAGGTCGAGAAAGAGCCGCGCATGGCGTTTTGCAGAAAGTGAGGTTTGAGTATGGCTTTTCGGAATATTATCGTTGAGAGTCCCGCCGCTCTCTCCTTGCGGAGAGAGCAGCTGATCATCCGCACGGACAGTGAACACTCTGTGCCCATTGAGGATATTTCTGCGCTTTTATTGGAAAGCCGCCAGACCACGATCACAACAGCCGCGCTGTCCCGTTTGGGACAGCGCGGCTGCGCCGTTTTTACCTGCGATGAAAAGCATCTGCCCTGCGCGGTCCTGACGCCGTATCAGCAGCATAGCCGGGGACTGTCCGTTCTGCGGATGCAGATGAGCATGACCGAGCCGGCGAAAAAGCGCCTGTGGCAGAGCATCGTCAAGGCTAAAATAGAAAATCAGGCCATATGCCTGCAGCTGACAGAGCACACTGCGGAAGCGGATACGCTCCGCACGATGATTGACCGTGTGCGCTCCGGCGACAGCGAAAATGTGGAGGCCACGGCCGCACAGCTCTACTTTCCGGCTCTGTTCGGGCAGGGCTTTACCCGTGGAGAGGAGAACGGCATCAACGCGGGACTGAACTATGGCTACGCGGTCCTGCGGGGCTGTATTGCGCGCCATCTGACCGTATACGGTTTCCTGCCAGTGCTGGGACTACACCATCGCAGTACGCTGAACGCCTTTAACCTTGCGGACGACCTGATCGAGCCGTTCCGCCCGGTCGTCGATCTTCTGGTGTCGCGGAGCATCGCGGCCGAAGATGAATTGACACCACCGCAAAAGAGGCTCCTGTTTAACTGCCTGAATCTGGATATCTTATCGGGACGGCAGCACCACAGCGTGTCCTACGCCGTGGAGCGACTGGTGCAAAGTCTGGGACGGGTTATGGAGCGGCCTGAAACGAAGCTTACCCTGCCCGCGCTGCTGGAATCCGAGCAGCACCGCTATGAATAAGTTTATGAGGATCATGGTGTTTTTTGACCTGCCGGTCAAGACAAAGACACAGCGGCGGGAAGCTACCCGCTTCCGGAACTTTTTGCTGATGGACGGATACCATATGCTCCAGTATTCCGTCTATGCCCGCGTCTGCAACGGCATGGACGCCGTGGAAAAGCATCGTCAACGGGTCAAGCAAAATCTGCCGGACAACGGCGCGATCCGCCTGATGGTCATCACGGAAAAGCAGTATGAAGCCATCGACGTGCTTTTGGGAAAATTATCAGAAGCAGATGATACCTTTCAGTGCGAACAGCTCTCGATTTTTTGAGAAAAAAGTCGCCCAAGGCCTTGCCTTGAGCGACTTTTTCGGTAGTCTATTATACCATACCAAGAACTACCAGGGAACTACAACTACCTTCAGCATTGCCTGTCCTCCTCCCTTATTATACCATACCAAGAACTACCAGGGAACTACAACTTCGGTGTTGGCCTCAGCTCCGGGAAGTAGATTATACCATACCAAGAACTACCAGGGAACTACAACGTTCTTCCTGAACGCCTTGGCCGTGGTTCTATTATACCATACCAAGAACTACCAGGGAACTACAACTTTTCGTATAACCACCGCCGCCGCCACCAAATTATACCATACCAAGAACTACCAGGGAACTACAACGTAAGTATTGCGGTGAACACGGCGAAATTGATTATACCATACCAAGAACTACCAGGGAACTACAACATCTCCTTGATCTGGGCCGTCAGGCCCTTGATTATACCATACCAAGAACTACCAGGGAACTACAACCCCGTTCCCGAAAAAGATACAGGGGATTCAATTATACCATACCAAGAACTACCTGGCAGGGGCTGCCTTCAGCAGCGCACAGGCCAGCGACGGATCGGAGAAATGCCGCTTTTCCGCCTGCTTTACCCGGACGGATGAGAGAATACCGACAGAGAACGGTGGTTGATTATCCGTGATGAACAGCCGCTTGAAAATATCCAAGTATGCCGCTGCTGTGTTGCCGTCAATATCCTCGCCATCCACAGCTTTTCCAAAGAGACCTTGCCGCTGAAGAATCTGTTCAACACCCAGTACGCCCGAGACATTTCCCAGAAGGTCAAAAGCTCTCTCCACGCCAAGCAGCAGCGGGGCGAATTCGTCGGGGCTTTTGCCAGCTACGGGTATTGCAAGGACCCGCAGAATCACAACCGTCTGGTCATTGATCCGCCTGCGGCGGAGGTGGTGCGGCGCATCTTCACCCTGTTTGAAAACGGAATGGGCAAGATCCGTATTGCCAAGCAGCTGAACGAGGAGGGCATCCCCTGCCCCAGCGAGTACAAGCGGCTCACCGGCGAGAAATACCGCAACAACCACCGGCTGGCGGCCACTACCTACTGGACATATGCCACCATCCATCGTATTTTGCAAAACGAGATGTACATCGGGAATATGGAGCGGGGGAGGGACGACCGCCTTCAGATGCCCGGCAAGGCAAGGCGGAAGGATCGCTTCCAGTGGACGGTGGTGTCCGGTACTCATGAATGTCGCCGCGTTTGATGTGGCGGGCATCTTTTTTAGAGCGAAGTACAGATCATATCACATAATCATACCCGTCAGGGTCACTGTGCATCAGATCCGCAAGCGTGATATTCTCAAAATATTCCGTAATGAGCTTATCCAGTCCCCGCCACATGGGGAGCGTGCGACATTCAGCGGAGCGGGGACAAACATCAGCGCCGGGATCAAGGCAGGAAACAGGAGCCATAGAATCTTCTGTGACGCGCAGAATGTTTTCCACAGTGTACTGCTCAGGCGCTTTTGCCAACTGATATCCGCCGCCCTTCCCCCTTACGCCGGTCAGCAGCTTTGCCTTTACCAGCAGCTTGATAATGTTCTCTAAATATTTTTCAGATATCTCCTGCCGCTGCGCAATGATCTTCAGCGGAATAAAACCGTCCGACTGGTGCTCGGCCAGATCAATCATAACGCGAAGCGCATAGCGTCCCTTGGTGGAAACCAGCATACGATCCCTCCTGTTCCAGTATAAACCCATTATACAACATGGTTAATAGGGGAATCAATGTAAAATTTTGCGGAAAGGCCTTGACAAACGGGGACGGCAGCGCTATAATCACACCAACCTACAAGAAAGGTTGGTATTAACATGAAATACGACCTGCACCTCCGATGTTGCCGCGGTGAACAATAAGCCGAAACACACAAAACAGAACAAACCACAACAACATCATTTTTAGGAGGAATATATGATGAGCAAGATCTATACATCCGCTGACCAGCTGATCGGCAAGACCCCGCTGCTGGAGCTGACCCATATCGAGAAGGAAGAGGGCCTGGAGGCCAAGGTGCTGGGCAAGCTGGAGTACTTCAACCCTGCCGGCAGCGTGAAGGACCGTATCGCCAAGGCCATGATCGACGACGCGGAGCAGAAGGGCCTGCTGAAGCCCGACTCCGTCATCATCGAGCCCACCTCCGGCAATACCGGCATCGGCCTGGCATCCGTGGCCGCCGCCCGCGGCTATCGCATCATCATCGTGATGCCCGAGACCATGAGCGTGGAGCGCCGCCAGCTGATGAAGGCCTACGGCGCGGAGCTGGTGCTGACCGAGGGTGCCAAGGGCATGAAGGGCGCCATCGCCAAGGCTGACGAGTTGGCCAAGGAGATCCCCAACAGTTTCATCCCCGGCCAGTTCGTGAATCCCGCCAACCCTGCCGTCCACAAGGCTACCACCGGCCCCGAGATCTGGGAGGATACCGACGGCAAGGTGGATATCTTCGTGGCGGGCGTCGGCACCGGCGGCACCGTTACCGGCACCGGTGAATATCTGAAGAGCCAGAACCCCAATGTAAAGGTGGTGGCCGTGGAGCCTGCGTCCTCTCCGGTGCTGAGCAAGGGCGTGGCGGGCAGCCACAAGATCCAGGGCATCGGCGCAGGCTTTGTGCCCGACGTGCTGGACACCAAGGTGTATGACGAGATCATCCCCGTAGAGAACGAGGACGCCTTCGCCACCGGCAAGCTGATCGGCAAGAAGGAAGGCGTGCTGGTGGGCATCTCCTCCGGCGCCGCCGTGTGGGCCGCCATCCAGCTGGCGAAGCGGCCGGAGAACAAGGGCAAGACCATCGTAGCCCTGCTGCCCGACACCGGCGACCGCTATCTCTCCACCCCGCTGTTTGCGGACTGAGGAGATCACAAGAACATAAGCACGGGAGACTGCCTTTGACGGGCAGTCTCCCGTGCGCTGATCGGTCAAACGATTCTGGAAATGCAGTCCAGCAAGGTCATGGAGTAAGTGGGGCAAAGTATTCAACTTCTTGCTGTACGGAAATTGAATTTTAGAAAGGATGCCGAGCTTTGCGGAATGGATAAAGTTTGGACGCTTTAGACCCGCTTCACATTCTCAACGATCAAAAATCTTACAGCAAAGGAGACACAGACTATGCAGAAGCTCTCTGAACGAACTGCCAGCTTTACCGACTCTGTCATCCGCCGGATGACGCGGATATCTCTTCAATATGACGCGGTGAACCTGTCCCAGGGCTTTCCGGATTTTGAACCGCCCAAGGAGATCCTTGACCGTCTGGCGCAGGTGGCCCACGAGGACTATCACCAGTATTCCATCACCTGGGGCGCGCAGGCTTTCCGAGAGGCGCTGGCCGCCAAGCAGTCCCATTACATGGGCCGTACCATCGACCCCAACAGCGAGATCGTCACCACCTGCGGCAGCACGGAGGCCATGATGGCTGCCATGATGACCGTGACGAATCCCGGCGACAAGGTGGTGATCTTCTCCCCGTTCTATGAAAACTACGGCGCGGACACCATTCTCTCCGGCGCGGAGCCTATCTATGTACCGCTGGTGCCGCCGGATTTCCACTTTGATGCCAATGTGCTGGAGGACGCCTTTCGCCAGCACCCCAAGGCGCTGGTGCTGTGCAACCCCTCCAACCCCTGCGGCAAGGTCTTTACCCGTGCGGAGCTGGAGACCATCGCGGCACTGGCTGCCAAGTACGATGTGTATGTCATCACCGACGAGGTCTATGAACACATCGTCTACGCTCCCCACAAGCACACCTATTTTGCCACGCTGCCCGGCATGTGGGAGCGGACCATCTCCTGCTCCTCCCTCTCCAAGACCTACTCCATCACCGGCTGGCGTCTGGGGTACATCATTGCCCCGGCGGAGATCATCGACCGGGCGAAAAAGGTACACGATTTCCTGACCGTGGGCGCGGCGGCTCCCCTGCAGGAGGCTGTGATCCCGGGCCTGAAATTCGGGCAGGACTACTACGACGATTTTCTGGCCAAATATACCCACAAGAAGGAGCTGTTCCTCAAGGGGCTGGACGATCTGCACATCGTCCACAACGATCCGGAGGGTGCGTACTATGTGCTGATGGACGTTTCTGAATTCGGCTACGACAGCGATCTGAAATTCTGCGAGGATCTGGCCCGGCTGGTGGGCGTGGGCGCCGTGCCCGGCTCCAGCTTCTTCCGTGAGCCGGTGAACCACCTCATCCGCTTCCACTTCGCCAAGAAGGATGAGACGCTTCTGGAGGCACTGAACCGTCTGGAAGGCCTGCGGGCAAAAATTCCTTCCCGGAAAAAGAGTTAAAAGGACAAGCCTATGATGGATCTCAAACGGGAAGCCTTGAAGGAGGATACATATATTCTCATCAACCCTGCCGGCCGGTTTGCCATCAGCGGTCCGGCCGGAGACAACCGCCTCACAGGACGAAAGATCGTTGTCGATACCTATGGCGGCGGTGCTTTTTCCGGGAAGGATCCGACAAAGGCAGACCGCTCCGCCGCTTATGCCGCGGGATATGTGGCAAAAAATATCGTCGCTGCGGGAGCTGACGCGAAAAGAAGGCATCTTCGCCGGATCTTCTTCCGGCACGGCATTGGCTGCGGCCAAGAAGTTTGCGCTTGCAGCCAACAATAAACCGCCCCGGCGCAGTTTTATGCTGCGCCGGGGCGGTTTATTGCGTGGGATGCAAATGCAGTTTGGGGATTTATGCGGGGTTGGTATTCACCTATTATCCTGTGGGCACTTGCGCTTATGGTCGATAAAAGCAAAACGCTGCTTTATGTTCCGCTTCCCAGATCCAGCTCGTAGGTACACAGGTAGAACAGGAACGACGTCATCTGATAGCGGCTGATGTGGGTGTCATAGGCCCCCAGCAGCTCGCCCAGCTCGCTGTCACGGGTGGTGATGTCCCGCTCGTCGCACCACAGCATGGCCTTGACGACCTCGCCGCTGAGCAGGGGATTTTCCCGCATGGTCTGCCGCAGCAGCTCCTGATCCATGCTGGTGTCGATGTCGGCCAGGGCAGCGTAGCGGTAGATGATCAGACAGGCCGTCTGATAGTCCATGTTGTCGTCATAGGCGGTGTGCAGGTCGTTCCGGCGGATCAGCCTCGTCTGATAGGCCCAGCACACGGCGTCGTAGTAGGGGCAGGCGGAACCGTTGAAATCTTCGCTCTCATAATCCGGCGGCAGGGCGGTGCTGTCCGTCTCCGGCCGCTGGGCGATGCGGTACAGCACATCCACAAATTCGCCCAGCTTTGCCGTGGCCTTTCCGCCGAAGGTGTCCGGCGTCTCCGGGTCGATATACCCATTGCGGTACATATAGAGGACGCTGGCCTGGTTGAAGATTCCCGTGATGTCCGTAAACACCACCGTATCCTCCAGGCTGCCGCCGCTGGACGCCTTGCCGAAGACGTGGGCATAGTAGTCACTGTTGACGATGTTGCTGGACATCTGGAACTTATTGTCCACATAGAGCCGGTAGGCCTCCAGCTGCTCGTCGGAGACAGTGATGCTCTCGTCGGCGGGGATCACCGTCTCCGTACCGGCGTCATATCGGAAGGCCTTCGTCAGGAAGGACTTGTCCGACAGTATCGCCATGTGGATGCCGTTGGACAGCACGTCGGCGCCCGCCAGCAGCCGGGAATCGTAGTCCACGCCGAACAGGTTCAGCAGCGTGGGCAGGATGTCCGCCGTGGAGCAGTATTCGTCCACCACAATATTCTCGGAGAGGCCGGGCACGTAGCAGATGAAGCTGTTGCGGTACTTCTCGAAGGTGGTGTCCAGGGTTTGGCCTGCCAGCTCGTTATACTCCTCCTCCGTCAGGCCGTAGGGGTAGTGGTCGTTGGTCAGCACGATGCAGGTCTTATTGGCCACGCCCGCCTGCTCCAGCCGCTCCATCAGATAGGTCAGCGCGTTCTCCAGCTCCAGATTGCAGGCGATGTACGCCTTCACCGGCTCGGAGTAGGGCAGGTCTCTTACCGCGTCCCGGTTCTTATCGCTCATGGCGTTGTCCCAGTTGTACTGGTAGTGGCCGCTGAAGGTCATGTAATAGGCGTGGAAGGGCTCCTTGCTGCTGAGATAGTCGTCCACCGAGGCCTCCATCATCTCCAGATCGGAGGAGGGCCAGTCGATCTTCATGTCCAGCCCGGAGTCCGCCGCCTTAAAGGTATAGCCCATGTTTGCGTGGGTGATGTTCCGGTTGTAGAAATCGCCGATGTAGTCGTGATAGCCCCAGGTCTGATAGCCCTTGTCCTTCAGGGCGTTGCCCAGGCAGAAGGGCAGGTAGTTGGTGCCCGCCACGTTGAAGCTGGAATCCGTCTTGGTGCGGGACATGTCGGGATAGAGGCCCATGCACATAGTGTACTCGCCGTTGGTGGTGACGGACTGGAAGGTGCCGTAGTAATTATCGAAGATAATGCCCGTGTGGGACAGCTTGTACAGGGTGGGCGTCAGCTCCTCGCTGATGAACCAGGGGCAGAAGCTCTCGGCGCAGATGGTGATCAGGTTGTAGTCCTGTAAAAGCCCGGTATAGCTGTTCTTCCGGGTGGGGACCACCTGCGCCAGATATTCGTCCGTGGTCTTGCACATGGCATCGTCCGTGGACTCTGCCAGCTTCGGGAAGTCGATGCTCTCGATCACGTTATAGGAATTGCTGCTGTAGAGCTGCCTGGTGGCCGTGCCCAGGGAGGACGGCGTGATGGTAAAGCTGCCGCCGTTGCCGAAGAGCATATAGCGGAGCTCCTGGGCCGTGGTGGCCAGCATGCCCACGTTTTTGAAGCTGCTGTCGGTGGAGGTGTTCACATTGGTGAAGATCTTGTACACGGAGAAGGGCTTGTTCCGCCCGGCGTACATGATCCCCGACGTCACCAGCAGCAGCGTCAGCAGCACGCCCAGCGTGGCCAGCGCCTGCTTCCAGCCCAGCCGCACCCGCAGCACCTTCCGCAAGGCGAGCCCCAGGATCATCGCCGCCAGCGGTACCAGCAGCAGAAGGATGGCCGCCAGATTCTTGCCGATGCCGTACAGGATCTGGGAGCTGAAGTTGACGATGACGTTCTCGCCCATGCTGACCTGGCTGATGGGCATGAAGTTGCCGAAGATGCCGTGATAGACCAGCTGCACCTCGGCAAACAGCACCTGCGCCGCTACAAGGACCGCGCCCACGATCTGCCGCAGGATACGGGGCAGGTACGAGGTCAGCAGGGAAAAGACCACGCCGCCCAGCAGGGCGAACAGGATGGGGTAGACGATCCGCTTATCCAGCGAGCGATAGACGCACAGGTGCAGGCACAGCTCCACATACACGCTGGTGCAGCAGAACAGCAGCAGGCTGCTGCCCCACGATTTCCACAGGCCGCGGCGCAGAGTCTGCGCCGTCTCAGACGCCTCATAAGGCGTCTGATGGAGGTTCGATATCTCATTGGGTTTGGTTTTCAGCATATATGTCTCCTACCGAGAGTATCCCTTTAAAAAAGAGAACGAAATTTGTCTGAATTTAGACGCGAGGCATATCATACTGCATTTATTGAGAAAAAGCAATGATTCCCATGAAAAATTCAAGAAAGATTTACAGTCGGGTTTTGTCATCTCAAACCGAAAATGAACAAAACCTGCACAGGCACAATACAAAAGCCGTGCTGTACGGCGTGGAAAATCAGGAAGAGCATCGTTTCGGGGAGGTGCTTATTGGCTGACGCCATCCAGCGCCAGCACCTGCTCATAAGAATCCGCGCCGGCGATAGAGCCGATAGGCAGCACCACATGGAGCTTCCCTGTACCATCGGCGTATGTACGGACGTCCCTATTGATGTTCTCGTCGGACAGCGTCCAGTCGCGGCGCTCCGTCAGGAACTCGTCGGTATCACCGCCTGCAATCGCTCCGTATTGACTGTCAAACTTTGCGGCAGCGGCTCGACGCACAGCCTCCAGGAAAGCCGCTTCATCCACATGCATTACCTTCAGCAAATCCGCTGTGGCGAGCTGCTGGCCGGTGGCGATGTCATACAGATAGACGTTATAGCTGTTTATATCGGCATCCCAACCGCAGGAGACAACCAGAGACAGGATGTTTTCATACTGATATGACTCCCATGCCGCATAGAAGCAGGACAGGCTAACCTTATCCGAGACATTTTCAAGCACGCCATTCACGATAGGGCTGTATTCATCGGAGATAGCCTTGTTGATGGCTTCTGCACCCTGTGTATCGGCCACGATTTGAGGTACACGGTAGGTAAAATGGCCACTGTTGCCCACGCCGTCGGTATAGTCGAAGGCCTCATTATACAGTTCCGTGATTTGGGGAGCTTCATAAGACGTGTCGGGCGTTTCGGCCTGATTATCATTCTGTGTGTTGGTATCCACCGGATCGGGTGTCGTGCCGCAAGCGGCCAGTGCGAAAAGCATTGCTGCGGTCAGCAGCATGGTCAAAAACTTTTTCATGCGAATAACCTCCTTCCGCTTACTTCCAAGAGAAGCGTCCCACAACGGCCTCCGTGTCCATCACGCGATCAAAGCCCATGGCGGCCTCTGCCGTCCGGCCCTGCGGGATGCTCATGGAGAAATCCGCACAGCGATACGGTGTCAGCTCCAGTCAGGACGCCATGGGGTAATGACGAATTCTTCCGTATAAGCCTCCCTTGCTGATCATGCTTTAAGTATAGCATGAGTTCTGCCCCGCCGCAACATGTCCTGCGATGCGCCCTGCCCAGAAACGATTATGCGTATGTTTTCTGGCGAAGAAACACGGCAAACAGCAACTTCTGATCAAAGAAATACAAAAACGGCAGCAGCTATACGGTAGACGGCAGCGGTGTGCCATGCTAAGCGTAAGCGCACACAATGAGATTGTATGATCGTACATGACCGTTAGCACAGGCAGCAACGACTGTGCCGCGGCTGTACACAGAAAGGACTGGCACGCGTTCGCATGCCAGTCCTTTTCGCATGGATATATTTGAGGAGAAAAATATCGCCTTACTTCTTCACGCCCTCTACGGCGGCGGTCTTGGCGCTCAGATCCTCGCACAGATCCCGATGGGCAAACTCCGGATTGCGGGGCAACGTCAGGTCGAAGCGCTGGATCTGGTTGACCTTTACCGTCAGGTGATCGGCAGACAGGCCCAGAATGTGGCCGCCCTGGGACTTGTTGCCGCTGAGGTAGTGGAAGTGCCATCCCGGCAGGTTGATGCCGTTCACATACCGGGGGCACCAGACGGCGATAACGGTGCCGTAGGTGTTGGCAAAGTGGAACTCCCGCTGATTGCTGGCTACCTCGGACAGGGTGGGATAGGGCTTCTGGCTGGCGAAGCAGCTGCGGACGTGCATGGTCTTGAACTCACCGGTAGCCTTGATCATGTAAAAGATATTCTGGTTGCCTGCCACATAGGGTGCCAACGCTTTCTTCATGGCTTCGATGTCCGCGATATCCCGCAGCTCCACGGTGGGAACACTCTCGTCGAACTTGGCCACCGTGCCGAAGGCTACGCCGTCCTCCGGCTTCATGACGACCACCTTGCCGTCCGCAGTGGCCTTGTAGGCCACGCCGTCCTCGAAGATGGCCTCGCCGTCCAGTCCGGTGTAGGTGCCGATACCGGTGTCGGCATGGTGAAGGAAGTCCTTCACGCTGACGGTTTCATCAAAATTGCCCAGCATCAATGCGTTCAGTGTGGACGCCTGGATCAGTGTTTTCATAGGTACACACTCCTTTTTGCGAATCGGTATAGAAGATCAGAGGGGGTTATTGCTTATTGCTTGGCGTCTGCCAGCTTGCGGATATCCTGCCGGGGCTGTTCGTCAGCGGGATGCTTGGTGAGGATGAACTTCACCATGAAGGGGCACAGGATGTTGGTCACTGCCAGCACAAAGGCCAGAATGGCCACGGCGGAGGTCACATACGGCTCAAAGGCCGTGTTGGAGGCTGCCGCCATGCTGGGGATCACCAGCGCCACGCCTGCCAGCGAGCCGCTGGCCACGGAGGCATAGCCGGGACGGTGCAGCACCGTGCGCTCGAAGATATAGGACGGGGTGATGACGATGATGAAGTAGATGACGCTCATCAGCAGACCCTGGGGCAGCATCTTCACGGCGTCGATCAGGTTGATGGTGGAGCCGAACTCAAAGCCCAGGAAGGGGAGAATGATGGCGTTGCCGCCGGCAAACACCTTGCGGATATCCATATCCATGTTGCCCAGCACCATGCCCAGGATGAAGGGGATGATCAGGGAGATGATCTGCATGACCTGCGCCTCACCGAAGCCGGCCTCACCGTAGAAGCCCAGGAACAGCAGCGGCAGCAGCGGCATGGAGCAGATCAGCATAATGCCGAAGCTGGCCTTGTCCGCCTTGTCGCCGAAGGGGGAGATGATGCCCATGTACAGTGCCGCGTTGGCGCTGGTGACGGCGCACACGAAGGCCAGGAAGGAGATGCCCAGAAAGCCCTCGTAGCCGAACAGGGCATAGAACAGGGCGCACAGCCCGTAGGCCACGCCCAGCCGCACCAGGATCAGCAGCACGCCCCGGTGCAGGGCATCCGCCATATCCGACAGCTTCAGCTGTGTGCCGGTGCAGAACAGCATCAGGCCGATGATCAGCATCTGTCCGGAGGAGGAGAACATATCCTTCATAGGATTGCCCAGCGTGCCCCACAGGTCAAAATTGAAAATACCCTGACAAATCGTTGTGATAATCGCACCAATGATCAGCGGCACGAACATGGTGCCGGCAGGCACCTTCTGCAGCGATTTCCAGATATTGATGTTCTTTTTGGTTTCCATATGCTCACGCTCCTTTGCGTTTTTTCTTTATGCTGCCATTTCACGCATTTTCCTTGCTTTTGCAAGAGAACGGAAGTATAATCCTTCACAAGAGAGCTGTGCGGAGAGCACAATCGAGAAAGGAGCGCTTTTATGAAGGATACGGCGGCATTGATGGCGGATTTCTTTGCGCAGGACGACCTTGCGCGGCTGACTGTCGACGCAGGAGAACTGCTGGACTGTCCCCTGATGGTCATTGACGACGCGTTCCGCGTGGCGGCCCATTATGCGCCGCCGGGCTTCACCGACCCCCTGTTTGACCGCGCCGTACAGCAGGGCGCCATCATCAGCAGAAGTCCGGCCCTGTCCGCCGGAGCGCCAGACTATGTGGAGGTGGCGGACGGCACCCGGCTCCGCCGCTTCGCGCCCCTGATCAGCGCCGGTGTGCGGCTGGGCTATCTGGTCTGCGTGGATATCGACGGTCATTTGGCGGATATTCCGGCGGAGACGTTCCGCACCGTGGAATACGGTGCTGTACCGCATCCACAAAATGCGGGAGGACTTCGCTGTCCCACTGGATGATCCGGCAGCCCACACGGCGCTGCTGCTGTCCACGGCGCTGACCCTGCTGGACAGCAAGGGCGCGGAGCTTTTCATAGACGACCCGCCGGGAGACGATTGCGAAAAGGACTGATAAGTGGAAAGGCCATCGGTAAATAGCCGATGGCCTTTCCTATTCTTCAGCAGAAACAATCAGCTCCTCCGCGGTTTTCTGGGCTTCCATCAGAGTTTCCACCGCATCCGCTGGCGACATTGCAGCAACTGCCGCCTCTGCGGCGGTCTCTTTTATTATGAAAAGCAGGCCCCCCGGCGGTGTGCCGGAGGGCCTGCCTTATTGCGTTTCAGTCATTGACGGAAGCAGGGAGCCGCACTTAGGAGGGCAGGATCTCCTCGTTCATGTTCCAAATGACATAGTAGGTGCCGATCTGACCCACGACGAAGAACTCATCGGGATAGTCAGCCTTCAGGGTGGCGATCTCGTTGGTGGGAACGTCGTCGATCATCTGCCAGTCGCCGTTCTTGAAGTTGGCCAGGTCGTTGTTGGCGTTATCGGACAGATAATACTTGACCTGCTCCATGGTGACGTTGGCGGCATCATAGTAGTTGGGGTTCTTCACGGTGGTGATCACGCTGTTGTGATCCCAGGAAGCGATGGTGTAAGCACCGTTGCAGACGTAGGTGGAAGGATCGGTGGCCCAGCCTTCGTTGGCGACCACGTCCTCACGGACGGGGAAGAAGGTGGGGAAGGCCAGCAGCTCGTTCCAGTAAGCAACGGAGTTGGACAGGGTGACCTCCAGGGTGGTGTTATCCAGAGCCTTGACAGCCAGATCGTCCTTGTTGTCGGTGCCGTAGCCCTTGACCTGCTCGAACATGTAGCCGTAGTCGGCGCCCAGCTCAGCGGAGGCGGCGCGCTTCCAAGCGAACTCGAAGTCCTTGGCGGTCAGAGCCTGACCATCGGACCACTTCAGGCCGTCACGCAGCTTGTAGGTGTAAGTAACGGTGCCGTCCTCATTGGCAACGCCCTCAGGCAGCTCGGTAGCGCAGTCGGCCTTGATGACCAGCTTGCCATCGGCATCCTGATCCCACTTGGCCAGACCGGCGAACAGGTGGCTGACCATGGTGGCGCCGTCGACGGCGGAGTTCAGAGCGGGGTCAATGGTGTCAGGCTCGGAAGCCAGGCAGACGGAGATGTTGTCGGTCTTGCCGGCAACGGTGCAGCGATAGAAGTACTTGTAGCCCAGAGGATTGGAGAAGAAGCCCTCGACATCCTTGTTCAGCATGTACAGGTCGGTGTAGAAGTACAGGGGAACGATACCGCCGGTGGACATCAGCAGATCCTCGGCGCGGTGCATCAGCTGGAAGCGGACCTCGTTGTCGGTGCAGCCCTTGATGGTGGAGATCAGCACGTCATAGGTCTCAGCCCAGGTGCCGTTCTCGACCTTGATGTCATAGCCCAGGTCGGTCAGATCCAGGTTGTACATCTTCAGAGCGCCGTGAGCGTCACGGCCATACTGTGCGTCGTTGTTGCCGGAGTTGGTGACCCACATATCCAGGAAGCAGATAGGATCGTTGTAGTCGGCCACCCAGCCGTTACGGGCGATGGAGTAGTTGCCGTCCTTACGGGTGTTCAGGAAGGTGTTCCACTCCTGGTTCTCCAGGTTCAGGGTGATGCCCACGCTGGCCAGAGCGGCCTGCAGGTACTCACCGATGGCCTTATGAGCCTCGGAGGTGTTGTACAGATAGGTCAGAGTGGGGAAGTTGGTGAACTTCTGCTCGTTCTCGTCCCAGGTGTAGTACTTCTTCAGAATCTCGATGGCCTCAGCAACGTTGCTCTCATAAGCATCCTCTGCTACGTTGTAGTAGCCGGGATAGCTGCTGTCGTGACCGGCGTTCTTATAGAAGTCGGTACCGTCGGGCTCGGTCATGCCCATTGCCACGAAGGAGGAGGCGGGGACCTGGCCGGCCTGGGTGATCTCGTCAACAATATAGTTGCGATCGAACATCAGGGCGATGGCGTAGCGGATCTCTTCACGAGCGGCTTCCTTTTCTTCCGCCGTCATGTCGCCGTTGCTCTGGTTATCGCCGTTGCTCGTACCGCCGCCGCAGGCGACCAGAGACAGGGCCATGACCAGTGCCAGGATCAGAGCTAAAAACTTTTTCATGGTGTCTTTCCTTTCACACAATTTATTTTTCAACATGCGCGTTGGCGCACATGATGAACCAATGGGGGATCAGTTGATCTCGTTGACCCGGTGGCAGGCCACGAAGTGCCCGCTGGATACCTCGTTGAAGGGAGGCATGGATTCGGCGCACGCCTCGGTGGCGTAGGCGCAGCGGGTACGGAAGGGGCAGCCGGAGGGCGCGTTGAGGGGACTGGGGATATCGCCGTGCAGCACGATGCGCTGGTTGGCGCGGGCCACCTTGGGATCCGGCACCGGCACCGCGGACAGCAGGGACTTGGAATAGGGGTGCAGGGGACGTTCGTAGATCTCAGCGGCGTCGGCCAGCTCCACCATCTTGCCCAGATACATGACGGCGATGCGGTCAGAGATGTGGCGCACCACCAGCAGGTCATGGGCGATGAACAGGTACGTCAGACCCAGCTTATCCTGCAGCTCATCGAACATGTTGATGACCTGTGCCTGGATGGACACGTCCAGCGCGGACACCGGCTCGTCGCAGACAATGAAGTCGGGATTGACGGCCAGGGCGCGGGCGATGCCGATACGCTGACGTTGACCGCCGGAGAACTCGTGGGCATAGCGGGAGGCGTGCTCACTGTTCAGGCCCACATGATCCATCAGCTCCAGGATGCGCTCCATGCGCTCCTCCTTGGTCTTATAGAGCTTATGGACATCCAGGGGCTCACCGATGATGTCGGAGACGGTCATGCGGGGGTTCAGAGAGGAATAGGGATCCTGGAAGACCATGGTGGCCTTCTTGCGGAATTCCTTGATGTCGGCGGGGGTCTCCAGCTTTTTGCCGTTATACCAGATCTCGCCGCCGGTGGGCTTATACAGGTGCAGCAGCGTGCGGCCCACGGTGGTCTTGCCGCAGCCGGATTCGCCTACCAGACCCAGTGTCTCGCCCTTGTTGATGCTGAAGGATACGCCGTCCACCGCCTTGAGGGGCTTGGTCTTGAACATACCCATGTTGATGTCAAAGTACTCCTTTAAGTCCTTGACCTCGATCAACGGCTGATTTCTGTTCTCACTCACTGGACGTCACCGCCTTTCTCCGGTTCCGCCAGCAGTGTGACGGAGCCCTCATCCACGCCTTCCTTTACATTCATCCAGCAGGAGGCGAAATGCACGTCATTGATGACCATGCGCTCCGGCCGCTGGCGGATACACACCTTCATGGCCGCGTCGCACCGGGGCGCGAAGGGACAGCCGGCGGGCATGTTCAGCAGGTCGATGGGGGTACCGGTGATGGGCTTGAGCCGCGTGCCGGCGGTGTGGGCCGTGGGGATGGAACGCAGCAGACCCTTGGTATACTCATGCTTGGGGTTATAGAAGATCTCGTCAGCGGTGCCCTGCTCGCAGATGGAGCCGGCGTACATGACGATGACCTCGTCGCACAGCTGGGCCACCACGCCCAGGTCATGGGTGATCATGATGATGGCCATGCCCAGCTCCTCCTGCAGGGACTTCATCAGCTCCAGGATCTGGGCCTGAATGGTCACGTCCAGGGCGGTGGTGGGCTCGTCTGCGATCAGAATATCCGGTTCGCAGGCCAGGGCCATGGCGATCATGACGCGCTGACGCATGCCGCCGGAAAACTCGTAGGGGTACTGCTTCATGCGCTTTTCCGGCTCGTTGACGTTGACCAGCCGCAGCATCTCCACGGCGCGGTCATAGGCCTGCTGCTTGTTGCGGTTGGTGTGCAGCAGGATGGCCTCCATCAGCTGGCGGCCGATGGTATAGGTGGGGTTCAGGGAGGTCATGGGATCCTGGAAAATGATGCTGATCTTATTGCCGCGGATGTCCTTCATGACCTTTTCGCCGGCGCCTACCAGCTCCTGGCCGTCGAACTTGATGGAGCCGCCCACAATCTTGCCGGTACCGGCCAGGATCTGCATGATGGAATAGGCGGTGACGGACTTGCCGGAGCCGGACTCACCCACGATACCCAGCACTCTGCCGCGCTCCAGGTTGAAGGACACGCCGTTGACGGCGCGGACCTCACCGGCGTCGGTAAAGAAGGAGGTACGCAGGTCTCTTACTTCCAATAATGCCATACTACTCTGCCCTCCTTAACTGTTCAGCTTGGGGTCAAACGCGTCGCGCAGGCCGTCGCCGAACAGGTTCAGCGACAGAACGATCAGCGAAATGACGATGGCGGGGATCACCAGGCGGTAGGGATAGGTGGTGATGCCGTTCAGGGCATCGGAGGCCAGAGAGCCCAGAGAGGGCATGGGGGCGTTGACGCCCAGGCCCAGGAAGGACAGATAGCTCTCGGTAAAGATGGCGCTGGGGATCTGCAGAGCGGTGGAGATGATGACCACGCTGATGCAGTTGGGCAGCAGGTGCTTCATGATGATCCACTTGCCGCTGGCGCCGGTGGCACGGGCGGCCAGCACATATTCCTGCTCACGCAGGGAGAGGATCTGGCCGCGGATCAGGCGGGCCATGGACACCCAGTACAGCAGGGCGAACACCACGAACAGGCTGATGATGTTGCTGCCGATCTTGGCCAGGGCCGTGCCCTCGATCACATCGCCAAGGGCCACCTTCAGCACGGCGGCCAGCAGGATGACCATCAGCATATCCGGCAGCGAGTAGATGATATCCACGATACGCATGATGATCAGGTCGACCTTCCCGCCGCAGTAGCCGGCGATGGAGCCGATGGTCACGCCGATGATCAGCACGATGATACTGGCGAAGAAGCCCACCGCCAGAGAGATACGGGTGCCGTACACCACGCGGATGAAGTAGTCGCGTCCGGCGGAGTCGGTGCCGAACACATGGGGGAACACCTTTTCACCGGCGGCGATCTTTGCCTGCTCGGTGGCGCCGTACTCGAAGGGGCGCAGGTTGTTGTAGGAGGCGTCCACCTTCTTGCCGGGGGCAACGCCCAGCTGGCGGCTGTAGGAATACGGCCAGACAGCGGGCAGGATCAGCGAGGACAGTGTGATGATCAGCACCACGATCAGGGAAATGGTAGCTACCTTGTTTTTCAGCAGGCGCTTGCAGCCGTCCTTGAAGAAGGTGGAGGAGGGACGCATCTGCACCATGTACGCCTTATCCTCGGCACTGGCCGGCATAAAGGCGTCCAGATCCACATGCAGACTGAACGGTTTTTTCAACATATCTCTTCTCCCCTCCCTTATTCCAGCGTAATGCGCGGGTCGACAGCCTTGTACAGGATGTCGCTGACCAGGTTCATAACGACGATCAGTGTGGCCAGCACAATGGTGGTGCCCATGATCAGCGGATAGTCGCGGTTGGTAATGCTGTTGACGAACGCGCGGCCGATGCCGGGCACAGCGAAGATCTGCTCCACCACCAGAGAGCCGGTGACGATATAGGCCAGCATGGGGCCGAAGTAGGTGATCACGGGGATCAGCGCGTTTTTCAGGGCGTGGCCGAAGATGATGTGACTGCCGGAGACGCCCTTGGCCTTTGCGGTACGGATGTAATCCTGGCCCAGGACGTCCAGCATGGACGAGCGGGTCAGTCGCGTGGTATGTGCCAGCGGGTACAGGGCCAGCGTGATGATGGGCAATACAAGTCCGCCTGCCGCCTCACCGTTGGCTGGGAACAAGGCCAGCTTCACCGAGAACAGCACCAATAGCAGTGAGCCCATGATGAACGAGGGCATGGAGATGAATGCCGTGGTGATTACCATGATGGCCTTATCGATGAATTTGTTGCGCCGCAGCGCCGCGACGGAGCCCAGCACCACGCCGGCGCCCAGCGCGGAGAAGGCGGCAATGACGCCCAGCTTGGCCGAGACCTTCATACCGTCGCTGATGATGTCGATGACCTGGCGGCCGCGCTGCTTCAGGGACGGGCCGAAGTCCAGCTTCGTTACAATATCCTTCAGGTAGGTAAAGTACTGGGTCATGACCGGCTTATCCAGGCCGTACTTGGCTTCCAGCGCTGCCTGTGCGGCCTCGGAGATCGCTTTTTCGCCCAGAAACGGGCCGCCGGGCACGATGCGGGTGACGAAGAACGTCACCGTCACGACAACCCAGACCGTCACGATCGCCAGTCCGATGCGCTTGAGAATGTAAAGCAATGTCTTTGAATTCATTCCTACATCTTCCTATCGTTCTTATTTTGGTGAGACTGCCCCTCGTTCTTTTTCAAGGAACGAAAAGGGAGTACTCCCTTTTGACCGCGGTGTCTCCCTCTGTGGCCGCGGCCCGCTTTTGATGTGACTTATTTTTCAATTATATCAGATTCTCTTCTGATGTTCAAGAAGAAAAAATGATTTCACCCCCTCTTTTCTGCTTTTTTGACCAAAATGTAGTGGATAAACGCCCTTCCTTTTCTTACTTTTTGCACAACATGTCTATTGACGCGGAATTTTCCTTAAAAATTTGTCCGCCCAAAGAGGACATATATCCTTGCGGCAAATCAACACTTCAGTTTCGTAAAGTGAAACTCCTCGTTTCGTCTCATTGTATCTTTCCTTTTTCTGTGCTATACTTTTACCGTATCATACCAACTCTGTCAAAAGGAGGCTGCTTATGGCTGACAGAAGCGGCAAGGCGCTGCCGATACAGGCGCTGTACTGCTCGCAGGCGGATTACAGCCAGATCTGCCGGGTGACGGTGGAGACCATCGACGCGCCTGCCACACCTATGATCCACCAGATGTCCCGGTTCTGGCTGTTTACCGGCGGGCGGGGCACCGTGGTCTTGCAGGACCGGCAGTATGAGGTGGGGCCGGGTTCGCTGGTGTCGGTGCTGCCGTGGCAGATCTCTGACGTTCCGGCGGTGGAGGAGCCGCTGCAGTACTATCTGCTGACGTACTATTTTGATAATGTGAACATGGCCGTGAAGGCCCTGGGCCAGGCGGGGCGCACGCCGCTGCGATTGATGGAGGACATGGCTGCCGCCCCGGTGGTGCAGTGCACGCCCCGTGAGACGGAGGAGCTGCGGCAGCTTCTGGAGCGGCTGCGGCAGGAGACCGACCGTCCGGAGGGCGATCCTCTGGGAGAACTGTACGTTGCCAACAAGCTGGCGGAGGTGGTGATCACCTTCCTGCGGCTGGGGCAGAAGCGGGGAAAGCCGGCCCGGAAGGCCATCGAAAAAAGCGATATCCTCCACTATATGTACACCCATCTGGGGGAGAAGCTGACGCTGGCACAGCTGAGCCGTCAATTCTTCCTCAGCGAGTCCGCCATCAGCGCCTACATTACCCAGACCACGGGACTGTCCTTCTTCGACCTGCTGGGGGAGATGCGCATCGGCAAATCCATCAGCTTCCTGCTGTATACCGACCTGACCATGGAGCAGCTGGCGGAGATCCTGGGCTTTGTGGACAGCTCCCATATCAGCAAGGTGTTCTCCGCCCGGCTGGGTATGAAGGCCAGCCAGTTCCGGGAGGTGTACCGCCGGGTAGGCGGCCTGTGTGGCATCCAGGATGACCCCACCGCCTATGAGGTGGTGTCGTACCTGTATCACAACTACACCCGCGACCTGCTGCCCCAGCATACGGCAGCCCGGTTCGGCCTGTCGGTAAAGGAGCTGAACACCCTGCTTCTGTATCAGGTGGAGAAGGACTTTACCGATTTTCTCAACTTCCTGCGGATCAACCGGGCGTGTACGCTGCTGAAGACCACGGACAAGAGCGTTACCGATATCGCCTTCGAGGTGGGATACAACACCGTTAAGACCTTCAGCCGCAATTTCCTCAAGTTCCGTGGGATGTCCCCCGGCGCCTTCCGGCAGGAGGTAGCCCTGCAGGAAAACGCTTTATAAACAAGTATAAAAGAATTGGGGCGCACTGCGTCCCAATTCTTTTCTGTTATTGCGGATAAACACCCAAATCACGGGCGACCTTGGTGATGAAGTCCTGTACGTTGGTGATCATGGTGGTGGCGCTGAGGCTGCCGCGGTCCAGCAGCTTGTTGACCACGAACTCGTCGGCGTCCACGGCATAGAGGTAAACAGGGCGCACCGAGCCGTCCGGCATCACGCGGAAGGAGGGCGTCATGTTGCCGGCGGCGATGGTATGCAGCATGGTGGCCAGGCAGATCACCGTGGTGGCGCCCCGCACCAGCTCACGCATGGCGGAAGCACCCTCGTATACGTCGGCGTACACCTCGGGCAGGGGGCCGTCATCACGGATGGAGCCGGTCAGCACAAAGGGGACGTTGTGCCTGACGCAGCCGTACATAATGCCGTTGTCGATGTGGTGATCCGCGATGAACTGGGGAATGGAGCCGCTGCGGCGCACCTTGTTCAGCACGTCCAGATGGTGGTAGTGTCCGTTGGGCTGGCTGCGCTGGGTGTAGATATCCTGGCCCAGGGCCGTGTGGAGATAGGCCGCCTCCAGATCGTGGGTACCCAGGGCGTTGCCCGCCAGCAGGCCGTGGCAGTAGCCGTTGGCGATCATGGCCTCCATGGCGGCGCGGGCCCCGGCGTCAAAGGCGAAGGCCGGGCCCATGACCCAGATGATGCGGCCATGCTCCCGCTCGTGGCGCAGCAGCGCCGCCAGATCGTCGTAGTCCTTGGCGTAGGAGGTCTCGCGGCTGCGGCCCTGGCGGAACACGAACTGGTCGTCGTTGGCGCTCTCCTCCGTCACGAAGCCGGTGCTGTGCAGATAGATACCCTCCTCGCCCCGCTCGGTACGGCCCAGCAGCACCCGGTCGCCCGCCCTGACGTTGCGGGCCTCCACGGTGTCCAGGCGGCCGTCGGGACGCAGGACGATACAGGCGTCCATGCGGCTCTCCTCCGCCAGGCGCCACTGGCCGTCGATCTTGCAGTACTCCGGGTACATGGAGGTGCTGTGGAAATCGTCGGGCACCACGCCGTCGCGCTCCGCTGCCTGCCACCGGGCGTCCGGCGCGGCGGTAAAACGGGGCTGGGTAAAATCGGGATGATGATATTCCGGTAACGTAAAAGCCATAGGTTCTCCTCTCTCTCCTCCTGAACGCTCAGTCAACGGCGGCCCGGCGCAGGGGCATGCTCATGCAGCGGGGGCCGCCCCGTCCCCGGGACAGCTCGGAGCTGGGCATCTCGAACACTTCGATGCCGTTGTCCCGGAAAATGGCGTTGGTCACATAGTTGCGGTCGTACACCACCACCTTGCCGGGGGCGATGCACAGGGTGTTGGAGCCGTCGTTCCACTGCTCCCGCTCGGAGGCCACGCGGTCGCCGCCGCCGCAGCGGATCAGCTTCACATGGGACAGCGCCAGCGCGTCGGATAAGATCTCCTCCAGCGTGCCGCTGCGTTCCTCCACCTGAAGGCGCTCCCCCTGGCCGGGGGTGATGCGGTAGACCCGCAGGCTCTCCAGAATCTCCGGATGGACGGTGAACACGTCACGATCCACCTGGGTCAGCACTGTGTCCAAGTGCATGAAGGCCCGCACCTCGGGAATATCCAGCGCCAGAATGGTGCGGATCTGCGCCGTCTCATCCCGGAAGATGTTCCGGGCCAGCACCTCGATGGCCTCCGGCGTGGTGCGCTGAGACATGCCCACCGCCAGCACCTGGGGCGAGAGATTCAGCACGTCGCCGCCCTCGATGCTGAAGGGATCCTCCCGGCGGTAGTAAAAGGGCACCTGGCCCGCGTAGTCGGGGTGGTATTTCAGAATATACTGGCCGTAGATGGTCTCACGGCGCCGTGTGGGGGAATACATGGCGTTGAGGCTGACACCATGGCCGATGCAGGCAAAGGGATCCCGCGTGAAATAGAGGTTCGGGATAGGATCCAGCACGAACCGGTGACTGCCCCGGGTCAGGGACACCAGTGCGCCCCGCTGGCCCTCCGGCAAAAATTCCTCCACACTGACGCCGGTCATGGTGCGGCGCACCAGCTCCCGGTCGTCCAGCGCCGCCAGATACTCGTAAAGGGCGGGCTGATAGTGACGGGCGATGCGGCCGCCCTCGTCGATAAACTGGCGGATGAAGCGGCGGCGCACCTGGGCGTCCACCGCCAGGGTCTGGGCCATCAGCTCTTCCAGATACAGCACCTCCGTGCCGTTTTGCCGCAGCAGCGCGGCAAAGGCGTCATGCTCCTGCTGTGCCGCCTTCAGATAGGGGATGTCGTCAAACAGCAGCCGTTCCAGCTCGCCGGGAACCAACTGCTCCAGCTCTGCGCCGGGCCGGTGCAGCAGCACCTGCTCCAGCGTGCCGATCTCGCTTCTGACTTGGATGGGCATGGCGACCTCCTTGTTTCGTATTTCCTTTTCTATTGTACCGTCTTTCCCGGAGAAATATGGGACACCGGACGGCTTTTCTGTGGTATTTTAACAGGCATATGAAAGCTGCCCCGACCATTCTGTATGGCCGGGGCGGTAAAATTTTTGCTTTTGCGGCGGGGGCCATGCCCTGCCGTTTTTGCTTTTTATAGGACTTTTGCCATATAAAACTCATCCACGAAGGTACCGGCGACAAGCATGGATTTTTCCCGGATGCCTTCAATGGCAAAGCCGTTTTTTTCGTACAGTCTTTTTGCGGCATGGTTACGACATTCCACGGTTAGCTCCAGACGGGTGATATGATTTTCATTCGCCCATAGATCCAGATGCTGGAAAAAGGCAGTTCCGATACCTTGGCCTCTGTATTCCGTTAAGATGCCGGTCACAATATAGGCCGTGTGAAAATTTCTCTTGAATTTTCCTCTCTCGGCCCGGATGTAACCGACCATTTTGCCATTCTCTTCTGCCACCTGCAAAAAATCAAAGCCCTGAATGACATTGGCTTCAATATCGGATGCCAATTCCTGAACCGACGTTTTTTCTTTCCGTTCATCCGGTTCGTACATCATATAATCTGTTTCGGTATCCAACCGATTCAGCAGCGCCCAAAAATCCTCGACTCTGCTGAGATCCAATTTGCTGTAAATGATCATATTCAACCTCAAAACTCCCTGGTAAGCCGATTTACTTCTCCGTCTGCTCCAGATTCCACCCGTACAGGGGATATCTTTGCAGACTGCCGAAGAGCTTCTGCTTCAGGTCGGGATATCGCTCCTCCAGTGACGCGATCAGCTCCTTCACCTCCTGGCGGCGGCTGTGGCCGTCCATGGGGCAGGGATTGTGGACGATGGGCAGATTCTCCCGCAGGGCCACGCGGCGGATGTCATCCTCGTGGCAGTACAGCAGCGGGCGGATTTGGGTCACGCCGGTGCGGTCCAGAAACGTCACCGGCTGGAAGCAGCCGATGCGGCCCTCGAACAGCAAATTCATCAGCAACGTCTCCACCGCGTCGTCATAGTGGTGGCCCAGGGCGATCTTGCGGATGCCCTTTTCCGTCAGGGCGGTGTTCAGGCTGCCCCGCCGCAGTTTGGCGCACAGGGAGCAGGGATTCTTCTCCTTCCGCTCCTCGAAGATGATCTGGTACACCGGTACCTGGATGCGGGTGTAGGGCACCTCCAGCCTTTCGCACAGCGCCGCCACGCCGGAGAAGTCCATGCCCGGCATGCCCATCTCCATGGTGATGGCCTCCACCGTGAAGGGGATGGGGTAGAATTTTTGCAGCCGGGCCAGGGATACCAGCGTCAGCAGGCTGTCCTTTCCGCCGCTGACGCCCACGGCGATGCGGTCGCCGGGTTCGATCATATGATAGTCCTCCACGCACCGGCGGACAAGCCCCAGAATATGCTGCATGGCGTACACCTCCAAAAGTAAAATTGCAAAACTTGAAAATAAGAGATATCAAGAGAAAACGGGAGAGAACGCAAGATGTTTTTATCGTAAATCAAATTGCTGTTGACAATCCGTCCCCGCTATGCTATAAATATCCTTGCGCGTTTGGCGCGTTTCCTTACGATTTTAGCAAGGGAACACGAAAAAGTAAAGCAAAATACATTATAATAAATTTGGAGGAAAACACCATGTCCACTTTTATGGCAAACAAGGCCAACATCGAGCGCAAGTGGTACGTCGTTGACGCCGCCGGCAAGCCTCTGGGCAAGACCGCCGTCGTCGTGGCCGACCTGCTGCGCGGCAAGGGCAAAGTCACCTATACCCCCCACGCTGACTGCGGCGATAACGTCATCGTCATCAACGCCGGCAAGGCGGTTCTGACCGGCAACAAGCTGGAGCAGAAGTACTATCGCACCCACTCCGGTTGGATCGGCGGTCTGAAGGAGACCAAGTACCGCATCCTGATGCAGGACAAGCCCGAGCTGGCCATGCGCGTGGCCGTCCGCGGCATGATGCCCCGCAACACCGTTACCAAGGACTCCCTGAAGCGCCTGCACATCTATGCTGGCGACACCCACGAGCATCAGGCACAGAAGCCCGAGCTGGTCAAGTAATTGAAGGAGGAAACGAAGAATGTATCAGTCCAAGAATCCCTACAAGTACGGCACCGGCCGCCGCAAGTCCTCCGTTGCCCGCGTGCATCTGTTTGAGAACGGTTCCGGCAATATCACCATCAACGGCCGCGACATCGACGAGTACTTCGGTCTGGAGACCCTGAAGATGGTCGTCCGTCAGCCCCTGTCCGCCACCGATACTCTGGGCAAGGTGGACATCGTTGCTACCGTGGAAGGCGGCGGCGTTTCCGGCCAGGCCGGTGCCCTGCGTCACGGCATCAGCCGCGCTCTGCTGCTGGTGAACCCCGAGTACCGCGCCGTCCTGAAGAAGGCCGGTTTCCTGACCCGCGATCCTCGTATGAAGGAGCGTAAGAAGTACGGCCTCAAAGCCGCTCGTCGTGCGCCTCAGTTCTCCAAACGCTGAGAGATCGAGATTTTACAACAAAATCGAATGGAAAACGCCAGAAACGAGAAGTTTCTGGCGTTTTCTTGTATAATTGCGATTTGAATGATTTTGGAAGGTTTGGCAAAATTTGGCTGAACCAGACCCATGTTAACCCATTTTATAGGGGCTAAAAATGGGTTAACAGAGCAAAATGGGTGAGCAAATGGGTTAACAAATGGGTTAACACGCGAGACGAATTTGTCGCCTTTTCCGGCAGATGTGAAGCGAGATTGCCGCGCGCTGAGCGGCAATAACTCCTCTGGCCGAATTTGCCTTAATATGATAAAATATGACTGTGGGAAAATGGTTATGAATCGTTTGTAAGGATGGTGCGCTGCTACCGGAAAACTGGTGATATCGAGTATGTGAGACATGGTATACGGCAGAGAAATTGGAGTATAAAACTTTAGCTATAAGAAAAGCACCTCTTGTGAGATGCCTTCTTATACGATTTGAAGTTATTTAGATCAGATTGCTCGGAATAAAACAGTTATCCGCATCAATCGGTATCGGCTCCTCGCACATGCAGATAATACCGCCATTGCCACGCTTTAAGGAAGCCTTATCAATGACATTGTATTTTTTGACTTCACGGCGGTCGGGTGCAGCGCTCTTTTTGATTTCCAACGGATGGATGACCTTGTTTTCCTCAACAAACACATCAATCTCTTTTGCGTTGGAGTCTCGGAAGACCTGCTAAGAAAAGTCAAGTAGAAATTTCAAGGTAATGCAGTATACAAAAGGGTGCAGCAAACTAAGCCGCTTCGCATCTCAAGAATGAAACGGCGGCCAGCCAATGCTGTATGGCAAGATCAGGCGGAGTGTTCCAGCGACTCCAGATAGGCTTTTACAGTGGCATAGTAGATCCGCAGGAACTTGTTGGCAGAGGCCATCATGTAGACACGGTAGGGCTTACCCTCGGCGCGTTTCTTGTCCATGAACTGGTAGACCGGTTCATCCAGAGGAGCGTTCTGCAAATAGACACTCATGACAAGGAACAGCGTCCGCCGCAGAGACGACGCGCCAACTTTGCTCATGCTCTTGTGTCTGCCTGTCACATCGCCGGAATCATTTGGCGGAGCATCCAGCCCAGCGTAGGCTACGAGTGCTTTCTTGGAATAAAAGCGTCGCACATCGCCAATTTCAGCTATGAGCTGTGGGCCGAGCGTCGGCCCTACGCCAAACATGGCCATGACGACAGGATATTCTGGAAGCGTGGAGGCCAATGTCTGCATCTCCTGCTTGAGAGCAGCAAGTGCCGCAGAAGTCGCCCTGAGCTGGGATGCAGCCTGTTCCACAAGCAGCTTCGTCGTTTCAGATTTCGGCATGACGCCAATGTGCCCGCTGGCTTCGGCGTGAATAGTATGCGCTTTTTCCTCTCTGAAATTGTAGCCGTGTTTTCTGCACCAACGCTGGTATTTGCTTGTGAATGCCTTTTCAGATTTCTCGCTGACGCAGCGGCAATGCCAAAATTCGGCCACAAAGTCCACCCACTTTTCACTCCCGTCCCTACGGATCGGGCTTGAAAACAGACGATTGGCGTTTGGAAACACCGTATCCAGCAATGAGACCAGATTGTTCTTCAGAACCGTCTGCACCTTGGAATA
>ULTO01025042.1_pt1 | contig 55325 bp, 46 predicted proteins | sample 1957601 | NCBI WGS metagenome assembly ULTO01 (sample SAMEA4835734, study PRJEB28245) | human gut metagenome | biome: gut microbiome; material: fecal sample | place: Denmark | collected 2008 | reverse complement strand
TTTATGTACTACATTTCGGAGCTTGTCGCTCCTTCGTTATGTTTATATTGTAACATCTTCACTGTCCTATAAAACGGACTGATGATAGTTTTTGATTTGCAGTCACCGTAGCCGATGACCGCAAAACGAAAGAATGTGAATATTGTCCGGAGCTTTTCGCTCCCTCGTTATGTTTATATTATAACAGAGGTTGTGTCCTATAAAACGGACTGCTTTTCCAGTTTCCAATAATATTTTCTGTTTGCACTGGGGAAATCACTCATAACCCCGTGTTCGGGATCGTAGAATGTGCCATCGGCATACAGCGACCAGTGCCAGCAACGTGGTGTTTCAAGGCTGAGCAGGCAAAGGGGAGGCAGCTGTTCCTTTTTCTGTACCGCTATACGCTCATCGGATATATGAACGCCGTGTTCTCTGAACGTTCTTTTCATCTCGGCAAGGGTGGTCTCACGGTCATTTTGGAGAAATGTAACTATCTCTTCAACCGTCTTTCCGAGCACCATAGCAAGCACAGCCTGACCGCACTGTAAGTCTGTAGGCTCGTGGATATACTCTATCATACCGTTGCCTGTCCTCTTTTCTTAGGAAGAATAATATTCACCGACTCGTGCAATACCTCGATATGAGTATCTTTTCCGCCGTCTGCCTCTTCTCCGTCAAGCGACCACGGCAGAGCCTCATCACTGTGGATGTCAAGCTGTTTCGTGTGGAAGAAATCGAGAAATTCATTATCGTAATTTCCGCTGAGAAGGGCCTTTGCCATAAGGCTTATCTGGACAGGCGTTTTCGGGCAACGTACAAGCATCACTTCAAAAACTCCGTCACTCAGATCTACAAGATTCTCGTCAAGCTTGATTATTCCGCCGACAGATGTTGCATTGCAAGCCGCACCGAATATGTAATCGCCCTCGTGCAGTATTCCGTCCGAATCATATACGCTCATATGATACGGCTTTATCTCGGCAAGCTCCTTTATTCCGCTTAAGATGTACGCAAAATGACCGAATGCGTTTTTGAGATTCTGCGGTGTGCCGTAAGAGCTTTGAGTAAATGCGCCGAAAGAGGCTATATACATAAATTCACGCTCGTTGAATCTTCCTGCATCAAACGCTTTGGGCGTACCACTTACAATATCGTCAGTCGCTGTCATAATATCTGACGAAAGTCCTATGCCGTATGCAAAATCATTTGTTGTGCCGGACGGAATGTACCCGATTTTTGTCTTGTGACCGCCTTTTATCATACCGTTTGCCGTTTCGCTGAGCGTTCCGTCGCCGCCGCAGCAGACAATCATGTCATATTCGCCGCCGTGCATCCTTGCGGTTTCGGTAGCGTCGCCTCGTCTTTCGGTAACGTGTACGGTAGTTACATATCCGCCCTTTTCAAGACGGCTGATTATCTCTACAAGCTCACCTGTTATTCTTCTTTTTCCCGAAACGGGATTCACTATCAGTAAGGCTTTCATATTAAAATTCCTCCGATATAATTTTCTTATATTATATTACACGATTTTTAACTGTCGGTCAACTGTGGCGCAAAAATAATACCGCACAGCGTTTTTACCGTGCGGTGAAATATTATTTTTCAGTCTTTGATTATCGGCTCGGTCGAGCTTCCCGGAACGGCGTTTTCACGGGCATATACAGCCTCTTTCAGCTTTATAAAGCCGTTGTAAAGGCTTTCTTCGGGCAGTGCCTTCAGTGCCGTTATCTGCTCTTGCGTAAGATATGACGCTAATTTACGGGCGGTATCCATCGAAACGTCCTTGCTCTGCAAAGCGTTTATATCGCTTATGCTCAGCTTTTCGGCAAGCACTTCAAAAGCCAGATTCGCATCATGATTATCGGTGTAAATTATCGGATTTACCGTTGTCTTGCTTTTCGGCATCATGGTTCCGTTTGAGTCAATAGTATAATCTCCCTCAAGCAAAAGCTCGCTCACGGTGCAAAGTTCAAAGCCCTGTTCCTTTAGACTTTTAAGCACGGTCGGCAGTGCCTGAGTCGTGTTTTCAAGGTCGTTATGGAAAAGCAGTATCGAGCCACCCGAAATATTCTTTGTTGTACGCTCGATTATTGTTTCGGGGGTCGGCTTATCCCAGTCTATGCTGTCCTTGTTCCACTGAATGACGCTCATTCCCATTCCGAAAAGCGTGGTTACCGCCTTGTCGTCATATTCTCCGTAGGGCGCACGATAAAGCGTAGGAGCATTGCCCGTTATCATCTTTATCTTGCGTGAGCATTCCTTCGTATCGGCTATGAGGTCGTTTACGTTCATACCCTTGATATGCGGATGCTTGTCGCTGTGATTAGCTATCTCGTGGCCTGCATCGCTGAGCTTCTTTATATCGTCTGCATACTTATCCGCAAATTCTCCCGTTACAAAGAATGTAGCCTTCGCATCGGCTTCGGCAAGTATCGAGATCAGCTTGTCGGTGTTGCTGTTTCCCCACGCGCAGTCAAACGTAATGCTTATTTTGTTGTCGGTGCGCTTTACATTATATATCGGCAGCTTTACGTTTTCCGCACCGGTATCTATAGACGAAAGTATGGCGAATACTCCTATAGCGATGCCGGTAATCAGCACTAACACAAACATGACCGCACGGATAAGTTTACGCTTGGTCATAGTCATAACGAACATAATAAATCCTCCTCGCTTTTTCATCTGAAGAATTATATGTCCGTGTCCGGAAGAAAATGACAAGCAAACAAAATTTTAATTTACGGAATCAGTGTGAATTTTTCCTCGTCCGCTACACCGTGTATATTTTTAACCGTGCAGATAATAAGCACTGCAAAGAGTATTATCATACTTTCACTCATTAATCCGTTTTTGAAACCGAGCCTTGCGGGTATATCAGGCATAATAAGCGAAACAACGTACAGCACACCGTAATTCACCAATACATTTGCACCTAAAAATCCGCCGAGCCTTGAAAAACAGGTCTTTCCCCTGAGTTGCAGATACATATAATAGATAAACGGCGGCAGCATAAACGCTTCGGAAAGCGGTACTATCCAAGACAGCGAGGAGTACACAGCGTGGCATATCTCATCTGCCCCCTGATAGCCATTGCTTCCCATATAGGCATAGATTGCAAGTAATAATATGTAAAAAATATGCAGGCACAGCCACGGTGTAAGTCCGAATATGTTCAGCACCCGGTATATCTTTCTATCTCTGCTATCCTTTATAAATCCTGCCATTGCGAAAAGTCCTGTTCCGTAACAGATTATACCCGGAAAAGCAAGCGCCATAGCAATTGCGTTTCTTGCCGGAGATATTCCGATTACGCCCTGTGTAAGCCAGTAAATCTCGCCTGTATGCGCCGTATTGCCGTATATCATCAGCCAGTCACCGCCGCCGAAGCACAGACAGCCTACCATTCCAAGCACAAAGCAGATTATCATTTTCTTTTTCTTGTTCATAAATATCTCCTCACAATTAAGTTAGTATCAACTAACGTGATTATATCACTATTATTCCTTGATGTCAACAAGCAAAAGAAAAGCTGTCACACGTCTTACCGCATGACAGCTTATATTGATTACTGGAAATTCTTTTTAAGGTCGTCGCCGAACTTCTTTATCTTATCAAAGAAGCTGGTACGCTTTTCATAGTTTGACGGAGTAAGCTCCTTTTCAAAACTCAGCAATGCGTCCTTCTGCTTCTTGTTCAGCTTCTTGGGTACTTCGATAACTACCCTTACCATCTGGTCGCCCCTGCCTTCACGCTGGAGCTTCTTTATACCCTTGCCTCTCAGCCTGAAAACAGTACCCGGCTGTGTACCCTCGGGTATGCTGTACTTAACGTTGCCGTCTATTGTAGGCACTGTAAGCTCGTCACCGAGAACCGCCTGTGAATATGTTATCGGTATCTCGCACCATACATCGAAGCCCTTACGTTCGAATATCGGGTCTTTGCGTACCGTAATGCGTACATTAAGGTCGCCCTTGGGACCGCCGTTTGTACCGCAGTTACCCTCGCCTCTTACGCAGAGCGTCTGACCGTTATCTATACCTGCGGGTACATTGATAACGACTTTCTTACGGCGCTGTACTCTGCCCTGACCGTTACAGGTAGGACAGGGGGTTTCTATAATCTTACCCTTACCACCGCAACGTGAGCACGGACGTGTGGAGGACATCATACCGAACATACTTCTCTGCTGTACTCTTACCTGACCGCTTCCGTGACAATCGGGGCAGGTCTTGGGAGTTGTGCCTGCCTTTGCACCGGAGCCGTGACAGCTGTCACAGGTTTCGGCACGGTTTATCTCAACCTCGTGCGACAGGCCCTTGCACGCTTCCATAAAGCTGATATCAAGGCTTATGGCTATATCCGAGCCTTGTCTTGGTGCATTGGGGTTGGAACGCTGTCCGCCGCCACCGCCGAATATAGAGTCGAAAATATCGCCGAGGTCTATGCCGTCCGCTGACGAGAATCCGCCGGAAAATCCGCCGAATCCGCCGCCGAATCCGCCTGCACCGCCGCCGTATGACGGATCTACACCTGCGTGGCCGAACTGGTCATACTTTGCACGTTTCTGCGGGTCGGAGAGAACGTCGTTTGCCTCGTTTATCTCCTTGAACTTGGCTTCAGCCTCAGGATTATCGGGGTTAAGGTCGGGGTGATACTGCTTGGCGAGCTTACGGTAGGCTTTTTTAATTTCATCGTCGGTCGCACCTTTCTGCAAACCGAGCACTTCGTAATAATCTCTTTTTTCTGCCATAATGGTCTAACCTTCCCGACAGAATTATCTGCCGTTTTATAAAGTATTGCAAAATCAGCAATATGAGCCGAGAGTTCCCGGCTCATACGCAATGTTATTGATTAGTTGGCATCTGTGTAATCAGCGTCAACCACATTATCATCCGAACCGCCTGCGGCATTTGTGCCTTCGCCCTGAACATCTGTCTGAGCAGCCTCAGCCTGCTGTGCTGCAGCGCCCTGTTCCTTGTAGATTCTCTCGGCTACTGCGTAGAATGCTGTCTGAAGCTCTTCCTGAGCCTTCTTGATAGCTTCAACGTCTGTACCCTTGAGAGCTTCCTTCAGAGCGTCGAGCTTGGGAGTTACGGAATCCTTATCAGCCTGTGTAACCTTGTCGCCGAATTCGTTCATCGACTTTTCAGTCTGGTAAACCATCTGATCTGCGGCGTTACGAGCCTCAACCTCTTCCTTCTTCTTCTTATCCTCAGCGGCGAATGCTTCAGCTTCCTTAACAGCCTTATCAATATCGTCCTTGCTCATATTTGTTGAAGCGGTGATGCTGATGTGCTGTTCCTTACCTGTGCCGAGATCCTTAGCGGATACGTTTACGATACCGTTGGCATCTATATCGAAGGTTACTTCGATCTGGGGGATACCACGGGGAGCGGGAGCGATACCGTCAAGTCTGAATGTACCGATAGACTTGTTATCCTTGGCAAATTCACGTTCACCCTGTAAGATGTTTATATCAACTGAGGGCTGGTTATCCGAATAAGTCGAGAATATCTGGCTGTGCTTTGTAGGAATGGTCTTGTTTCTCTCAATCATTCTTGTGCAGACACCGCCTGCTGTTTCGATACCGAGTGACAGAGGAGTTACATCGAGCAGTAACAGACCTGTTACTTCCTTGTTGAGAACGCCGCCCTGCAGAGCCGCACCCATAGCAACGCACTCATCGGGGTTGATTCCCTTGAAGGGATCCTTGCCTGTATATTTCTTTACGGCTTCCTGTACAGCGGGGATTCTTGTAGAACCGCCGACTAACAGTACCTTGTCGATCTCGTTCATTGAAAGACCGGAATCGCTGATTGCCTGCTTGAAGGGACCCATTGTTGCTTCAACAAGGTCGGCTGTCAGCTCGTTGAACTTTGCTCTTGTAAGCTGAACGTTCAGGTGCTTGGGGCCTGTAGCGTCTGCTGTGATATAAGGAATATTTACGTTTACCGAAGGAGCGTTTGAAAGTGCGATCTTTGCCTTTTCTGCTTCGTCCTTTAATCTCTGCATAGCGAACTTATCGTTCTTGAGGTCGATACCGTCGCTCTTCTTGAATTCTGCTACAAAGTAGTCGATAAGACGCTGGTCGAAGTCATCGCCGCCTAAGTGGTTGTTACCTGCTGTGGCAAGAACCTCCTGTACGCCGTCGCCTATTTCGATAACGGATACATCGAATGTACCGCCGCCGAGGTCGTATACGACTATCTTCTGCTCGTTTTCCTTATCAATGCCGTAAGCTAAAGCTGCGGCTGTAGGCTCGTTGATGATACGCTGAACGTTAAGGCCTGCTATCTGACCTGCGTCCTTTGTTGCCTGACGCTGTGAATCTGTGAAGTATGCGGGAACGGTGATAACAGCATCTGTTACCTTTTCACCGAGGTAGCCCTCAGCCTCTGTCTTCAGCTTCTGAAGAATCATAGCTGAAATCTCCTGAGGTGTGTACTTCTTGCCGTCAATGTCTACCTTGTAGTCACTGCCCATGTGACGCTTGATCGAAATGACCGTTCTGTCGGGGTTTGTAACTGCCTGGTTCTTTGCGAGCTGACCTACAAGACGCTCGCCGTCCTTAGTGAAAGCAACAACTGAAGGAGTTGTTCTTGAACCCTCGCTGTTTGTGATAACAGTAGGCTCGCCGCCTTCGATAACTGCTACACATGAATTTGTTGTACCTAAGTCAATACCTATTATTTTTCCCATGATAATTATCTCCTTACCGTAAGGTTCTTACAGAACCGTTTATTCTTCGGGCTTAAGCCCATTTGATTGCTTTTTACTTTACGACTGCTACCATCGCAAAACGGAGAACCTTTTCTCCTATTTTATAGCCTTTCTGGAATGTGGCGGCTATAGTGCCTTCTTCCTTGCTGTCATCCTCAACCTGCTGTACAGCCTGATGATACGAAGGATTGAACTGTGCGCCGTCCGATTCAATCACCTCAACGCCTAAGTTCTGAAGAGCCGTAACAAAGCTCTCGTGTATCATCTCAACACCCTTCTTGTAGTCGGGGTCTTTACACTCCGCCGCAAGCGCTCTGTCGAGATTGTCCATAACGGGTAAAAACTCCGTTAGGTTTCTTGCCGTAATCTCGGGGGAAAGCTCCATTCTTTCCTTGGCGGTACGCTTTCTGTAGTTGTCGAATTCCGCCATAGTCCTGAGCAGCTTATCCTTAAGGTCGGCAATTTCGAGATCCTTGGGATCTACCTTGATTTCTTCGGCTTTTGCTTCAGCCTTTTCTTCTGTCACCTCTCCGGTTGTTTCAGCTACCTTTTCGGTGGCTGTGTCTGCGGTCTGCTGAGTTTCTTCCTTGGTTTCCTTTTCCTTCTTACTCAAACTGAATCCGCCTCCTTTTCTTCGTTCTTTTCTTCTTCGTCATTGCCTGCCGACAGTGCATCGGTGACCTTTGACGAGAAATATTCAATATACGGGATCAGCTTTTTGTAATCCAGTCTTACAGGACCTATAACTCCGAAAGAGCCTGCCTTTCGTCCGTCCTTATTGAAGCTTGCCGCTATCAGACTGGAATTGGTAACGGCGAATGTATCGCTTTCGGCTCCGAACTTTATCTGTATGCCTGAGAACGTATCGTCAAGCCAGCTGCAAAGCTCGTTCTTGCCGTCAAGTATCGTTGCTATCTGAGTGTTCGAGAAATCAGAACAGGTCAGCAGATTCTTTTCTCCGCTGAACTCTACCTGCTGCTGCATTTCAGCCGATATATCGACTACCGCTTTGAGAAGCGGCGATAACGTCATCATATATCCGCCCATTGCCTGCGTCAGCTTATCTATATATTCATCGGACAGTTCATCAAGGTTTACACCTTTGAGGTTCTTGTTTACAAACTGCGTGAAGAAATCCATCTGCTCGTTTGTAAGATCAAAGCTCAGCCTGCATACCCTGTTTCTGATATTGCCCTCGGAGGTTATCAGAAGAAGAACATACATTCTTTTGCCTGTGGGGATAACGTCTACCTTTGTTATTACCGAAAACTTGTTTACGGTGTTGGTAGAAACTATCGCACATTTCGTAATATCCGCAAGAGCCCTTGACGCATTGTCGATTATCTCGTCATCGGTCGCTCCGCCGATATTATCAAATATACGGTCTATCTCCTCTTTTTCTTCATCGGGTAACTGTGCGGGCGACATTACCTTTTCTATATAAAGCCTCAGTCCCTGATATGTCGGAAGTCGTCCCGAGCTTGTGTGCGTATGCTCAAGATAGCCCTGCTGTTCAAGAGCCGCCATCTCATTTCTTATAGTTGCACTGGAAACTGCATTATCCAGCTTTTCGGCTATCAGCTTTGAGCCGACCGCCTCGCCGGTGCGTATATATTCGTCAACTATCGCTTCAAGGATTCTGAGTGTACGGTTTTCCATATTCCTTTTCCCTTCTTTCAGCGGCACTCCGCTGTTTCCGGCCGGTTAGCACTCATAATTTTTATCTGTTAGCACTCTACCTCTCTGAGTGCTAAACACAATATAACACACTTTCAGCACTTTGTCAAGAGATTTTTTAATAAAATTTGCACAAATTATTATTAATTTCTGTGTACGAATTTGTGCATTTACATTTTTTAGAATTTGCGATAACTTCTGTCGTAATAATGATGCGGATTTTTACGCATACTATTCACGAAACTCACACAACTCACGAAACACTGTGCCGTTTTAAAACGGCAACCGATTTTACATTATGAAAGGAACAACAATGGATAATAACGATTTAAAAAAGCAAAACAGGCTTATGAAAAAGCCTGTCCCAAAAACACCTGAGGAACGTAGCGAAACGGAAGAAATAATTCTTGATAATTTCTGCGGATGCTGTTCCTCATCGGACTGCACAGGGCTTATTCCTTCCGATCCGACAAGCAAAACGGCGGCTGATGAATACCGTAATGTTTATCCCTATGCCGTACCGGACAGTGACGGGATGCCGTATACCAAGAACAAGAAAAAGACTTACGGGAAAGAGGGTACACACGGCGGTGTGTAAATATAAAAGGCTGTCGGCTTATGCGTGCCGACAGCCTTTATTTACTTCATATTTTCAAGTACGTCTATCACCTTATCGAGTGACGGTGCGACCGCATACACAGCTTTAAGCTGTTCCTCCTCAGGCTCGGTAAGGTCGGGTACCATTACAGTGACACAGCCTGCACTGCTTGCAGATTTTACGCCGTTGGGGCTGTCCTCAAGCGCCATGCACTGTGACGGCTCAAGTCCCAGCTTTTCGCAGGCATAAAGATAGATGTCGGGACAGGGCTTGCCGTTTTCGAGCATATTACCGCAGATTATCGTTTCGAACTTGTCATAAACGCCTATCTTTTTAAGGTACTCCTCAGCACGCTCGATATTTGTAGCGGTAGCGACCGCCGTTCTGTAGCCGTGTGACGTAAGATAGTCAAGCAGTGTATCAAGCCCCTGCTTTTTCTCTATGCCGTGTACATCCGTGTATTCCTTCATCAGCTTTACACGCAGATCGTGTATAGCCATATAGTCGCAGTCTTCTCCAAACCACTCCTTGAGCTGCGGTATGGCAAACTTTCTTGAAAACGATCTCAGTGCAAGTGCGTGTCTGCGTTCCATAGGGAAGCCGAGCTTGTTTGCCGCCTCGCACCAGTACTTGACGAGCAGTTTTTCGGTATCGAGCATAAGCCCGTCCATATCAAATATTACAGCCTTTATCTCCATAGTTACTCCTTTATTCAGGTATAGAAAAAGTCGTTTTTGGTGTAGAAACTTCTCTAACCCTAACCCCAAACCCCTTCCCCACGGTGAAGGACTGTGTATGCTTGGTTGGCTCTGCATCGTGCAGAGCCTTTGGGCATACACGTCCGGCGTCCGTGCCGGGGCTGTATTATTGGGGCTACCGCCCCTAATCCCTGTCGGGGGCTTTGCCCCTGCGACCCCTTTTATAACAAAATACTACTCCTTATATCTTCGTCATCTTGGCAAACTTTGCGGCAACCTTCTTGGTGCCTTTATCGTCAAACGCTATTTCAAGCAGCCAATCTCCGCCCATTGCCTTTGCCGAAAGCACAGTTCCGTCACCGAATACCCCGTGATGCACACGCTCGCCCGGCGCATAGCTTACATTCTCGACACGTTTTTCCATTTCACGCTGTCCGGCACGGTACGATCTCTGCTGTTGCTGTAAATAGCTTGTACGGGGCTTCATCCGCTCTGCGCTTCTTGCCGCCGCCGACGCTGTAACAGCCGTATGATCGTCATAAGCCATATACTGTGACGGTATCTCCACCACAAAGCGTGAAACCTTGTTCCTCATAGTCTGACCGTACAGCATACGCTGTTTTGCACAGGTGAAATAAAGATGTCGCTTTGCTCTTGTTATTGCAACGTAGGCAAGTCTTCTTTCTTCCTCTATCTCCATCGGGTCAAACTGGGAACGGTAGCCGGGGAAAATGTTTTCCTCTGCGCCTACAACAAACACGGTATCAAATTCAAGTCCCTTTGCGGAGTGCATTGTCATAAGCACCGCCTTGTCGTCATCGGCTTCAAAGCTGTCCATATCAGAAACAAGCGCTACCTGCTCTAAAAATTCCGATAATCCCGCACCCTCGTTTTCCTTTGCGAAGGTTATCATATTAGACTTTAATTCGTTTATATTTTCAAGGCGAACTTCGCCCTCAAGTCCCTGTCTTTGCATTGCCTCCCTGTAGCCGAAGCGGTCAAGAATATCGTCAATAAGGCTTCCGTCCGAAATATCATCGGTATGCTGTGAAAGCTCGCTGAACGTTTCACCGAGCGGAACAAGCACCTTTGCCTTTCTTGACAGCGACGGCAGGCTGTCGCTCTCGCACAATGCCTGTACATAGGATATTCCCATGCCCGATACGACACGGTTCAGTTCGTCAAGCGTTGCCGCACCTATTCCTCTTACAGGCTCGTTTACGATTCTTCCAAAGCGCACTTCGTCATAATTATTGTTAAGCACGCAAAGATAAGCGATAATATCCTTTATTTCCTTACGCTCATAGAAACGCACACCGCCGATTATCTTATAAGGTATGCCGCTCTTTGCAAGCGTGGTTTCGACCGTTCTTGACTGGGCGTTGTTACGGTAGAGTATAACGTGGTCGGCGTACTTCTTTCCCTGTTTTACTCCGTCAAGGATACGCTCTGTTATAAACATCGCCTCTTCCTGCTCGGTAGAAAAGCGATCCATTCTTATCTTATCACCGTCACCGAGGTCTGACCACAGATTCTTGTCCTTATGCTGAGTGTTGTTCGCTATGACCGCATTTGCCGCTTTAAGTATGGTAGCAGTTGAACGGTAGTTCTGCTCCAGCTTTATGACCTCTGCGCCGAACTGCTCTTCAAACGAGAGGATATTCTCAATGGTAGCGCCTCTGAAACGATAGATACTCTGATCCTCATCACCTACAACGCACAGGTTGCCGCTGCCCTCGGCAAGCAGTGACACCAGCTTATACTGTGCCGCATTGGTATCCTGATACTCATCGACCATTATGTATTTAAATCTGTTCTGCCAGTGTGAAAGAACATCGGGACAATGTGCAAACAGCTTTACAGTCAGCATTATTATATCGTCAAAGTCAAGCGCATTCGCCGCCTCAAGCCTTGCCTGATAGTCGGTATAGATAGTCTTTGCGGTAGAAAGCTGATAATCGTCACTGCCGTTCTTTCCCTTTGTTGAAAACTTATCGGGAGTTATCAGCTTATCCTTTGAGCGTGATATTAAATTCTGCACCGCCTTCGGAGTTACCGCCTTGTCGGAAATATTATGCTCTTTCATTACCGTCTTGATAACCTTAAGCTGATCGTCGGTATCGTATATCGTAAAGTTGGACTTATAGCCCATACCAAGTTTCTCTATATCCTGTCGCAGTATTCTGACGCAGGCACTGTGGAACGTTGCCGCCCATATACCGTCAACATCTGCGCCCATATTTTCAAGACGTTCCTTAAGCTCTGCCGCCGCCTTATTCGTAAAGGTCACCGCAAGTATGTTCCACGGCTTTACTCTGTCCTCGCCGAAAATCTCCGAAAGACGCTCAGCCGCATCAAAGTTGTCGATTTCACCTGCAAGAAAACTCTGCGCAAAAGCGACATCATCGTCGGAGAGTTCTCTTACGGTATTGCTGTTATACGCATTACCGAAAAGGAGCATATTTGCGATACGGTTACAAAGCACGGTGGTTTTACCGCTCCCTGCGCCTGCCACTATAAGCACTGCTCCGTTTATGCGGAACACCGCCTTTTTCTGCATATCGTTTGTACGGCTGAAATACTTGTTCAGCACCTGTTTTTTCAGTGTTAAATAGTCCATAATTACCCCTTGATATTATGCCGTTTAAACGGCAAGAACGGGGAGGGTATTCCCCTCCCCTGATATTAAAATTCCTTATTCCGCCGTTCAAGACCGTCAGTTGCTCTTTGATGTACTGTCGCTCTTGTCACTCTTGCTTTCTGTGCTGTTTGCACTGCTGTCAAGATTTACAAAAGGGTTTACACCGTCACCGATTATCTGAGGTAACTGACCGTTCCAGTTGTTTATCTTCATATAATCAATGTAGTTGGGACTTGTTTCAAGCTGTTTTTGTACAGCCTGGATAGCGTAAGCCTGTGCGTCCGCTTCAAGCTTTGTACTGTCAGCCTTTGCCTGTGCGGCGATAACGACCTGCTTTGCTTCTTCCTCTTTTTCCTTTGTCTTGTTCTCCATCTTGAGAGCGTCCTGTGCGGCTATAACCTTAGCCTGTATAGACGTTTCAAACGCTTCGTCAAACGCAAGGTTCTCTATTGCAAATGAAACAACGATTATTCCGCTGGGAGCAAGCGTATTTGTAAGCTCCTGCTGTATAGTCTGCTGAACGTCGGCTCTTGACTGTACAAGCTCCTCCGCCTTTACTTTACCTATTTCGTTCTTTGATATTTTCGCTACGTTCTGAACAAGCAGTTTTGACTCTACATTGTCAATTCCGACATTTCTTATTATATCGGAGAGCTTTGCGCTGTCATATCTGTAGTTCAGCTTAAGCTGTAACGACTCTACCGTCTGCGTGTCGCTTGTATAAGCGTCGTCCGTTACCGAATAGATCTGCTCTCTTGTATCGACCTGTCTTATCTCCTCTATAAAGGGTATGCAGAAGTTAAGACCGGGTGCAAGATTGTCCTGCGTTATCTTTCCGAATGTGTACTTTACGCCGATAAAGCCTTCGTTTACTATCGAGAAGCAGTTGAACAAAACGATAATCAGTGCTACCGCAATAACAGCGATAACAGCTATCTTTCCTGCTTTCTTCCCGTTGAATTCCTTAGTGTCCGATGAGCTTGTGCTGAATTTCATTTCTGCCATAATATTTGCCTTTCTTTTGTCGGGTTTATGTTACATTCACAGAATAACACAAGGTTATTAACTGCACTTAAACATCGAGTGCTGAATATTTATCGTTGATTTTTACCTTTGCTTCCGGTGCGACAATGTTTTCTTCTGTCGGGAGCTTCTTCTCACGCATCTGTCTGAATGCCTGCGTCAGCATCAGCTTGATACGGTTGACCTGATTTACCTCCGATGCGCCGGGGTCATAGTCAACGGCTATGATGTTGGATTCGGGGTTCTGTCTGCGCAGTTCTCCGATTATGCCCTTGCCTGTAACGTGGTTCGGCAGGCAGGCAAACGGCTGCATACAGATTATATTGTTTACTCCGCTGTGGATAAGTTCTATCATCTCAGCAGACAGGAACCAGCCCTCGCCTGCTATGTTACCTGTCGATACAACGCCCTTGACAAGCTTTCTCATATCGCTTATCTTCATAAACGAGCCGAACTTAGTGCCTTCTATTGCTCCCTTATATGACTTCTGCATAAATTCGATCAGCTTTATCGCCATATTGCTCAGCTTATATCTTGCACCGGAAACGGTAAGCAGTTCGTGGCGTGAATTTGCGTGGTCGCAGATAAAGTAGATGAATCCCATAAGGTCAGGTACTACAGCCTCTGCGCCCTCAGCCTCGACAAGCTCTACAACGTTGTTGTTTGCGGCAGGGTGGTATTTTACAAGTATCTCACCGACGATTCCGACACGGGGCTTTTCAATATCAAGCGTAGGGATAGAATCAAAGTCGGCAACGATAGCCTTTACATTCTTATTGAAACGTGCAAGCGACAGGCTCTTTATCTCGCCCTTCAGCTTTTCGTTCCACTTCTCGTACATCTTGTTCGTTGCGCCCTTTTCAGCCTCGTAAGGACGTACACGGTATACGCAACGGCTGAGCAGATCTCCGTAAATTACCGATATGAAAGCACGGTATATCAGCGGAAGCGTCAGCGTGAATCCGGGATTCTTCTCCATTCCGACAACGTTCAGCGAAATCAGCGGAACATTGTCAAGTCCTGCGTCCTTCAGTGCCTTTTTGAGCATACCGACATAGTTTGTGGCACGGCAGGCACCGCCCGTCTGGGTGATAAGCACCGCTACCTTGTCCTTGTCATACTTGCCGTGATTGAGCGCATAGAGAAGCTGACCTATAGTGATAATGGCAGGGTAGCAGGCATCGTTGTTGACGTACTTTAATCCCTCGTCCACTACTTCCTTTGAATAGTTCTTCTGTATCTCAACATTATATCCTGAGTAGCGGAATGCCTGTTCAAGCAGTTCAAAATGATACGGCGACATCTGAGGAGCTATAATCGTATAGTCCTTCTTCATTTCCTTTGTGAACAGAGGCTGACGGATATAGCCCTTGTACTTCGGTACGGGCTTTATGCCGTTTCTTTCACGCTCCTCCATTACAGAAATAAGCGAGCGCAGTCTTATTCTTGCCGCACCGAGATTATTTACCTCGTCTATCTTCAGTACGGTGTACATTCTGCCGTAGCCCTGCAGTATCTCCTGTACCTCGTCTGTTGTGATAGCGTCAAGTCCGCAGCCGAATGAGTTGAGCTGTACAAGCTCAAGCTCCGGAGTCTGACCTACAAGCGTAGCCGCCGCATAAAGTCTTGTGTGGTACATCCACTGGTCTACTACACGGATGGGACGTACTACCGTGCCTAAATGTGCAACGCTGTCTTCTGTAAGCACAGCAAAGCCGTAGCCGTTTATCATTTCGGGGATACCGTGATTTATTTCGGGGTCAACGTGATAAGGTCTGCCTGCAAGAACGATGCCCTTCTTGCCCTTTTCCTTGAGCATCTTAAGCACTTCTTCGCCCTTTGAGCGTATATCATCCTTGAAGCGTCTGTCCTCCTCATAGGCGGCTTTAAGCGCAACACCTATTTCCGCACCGCCTATACCGAGCGGCATAAACTCCTCGATAAGACGTTCAATCATTCTATCCTCGTCATATATAGGCAGGAACGGATTCATAAACGTTATATCATCTGCACGAAGCTCGGGTACGGAGTTCTTTATAACCTCGCTGTATGTTGCGACAACGGGGCAGTTATAATGGTTATCTCCTCCTCCGCCGTTATCCATTTCATAGGGAAGCGCAGGGTAGAATATAAACTTCACACCCTCGTCAAGAAGCGACATTATATGTCCGTGTGACAGCTTTGCGGGATAACATACCGACTCCGAGGGCATCGTTTCGATACCTCTGTCATATATCTCACGGCTCGATTTAGGCGACAGCTTTACACTGTAGCCAAGCTTTGTGAAAAGCGTGAACCAGAACGGATAGTTCTCGTAAAGTCCGAGCACACGGGGAATTCCGACTACGCCTCTCGGTGCTGTTTCGGGGTCGAGCGGCTCATAGTCGAACAATCTCTTGTATTTGTAATCGAACAGGTTGGGTAAAAGCTCCTTGCTCTTGCTTCCGAGACCTGCGCCACGCTCACAGCGGTTGTTCGTTATGTATCTTGTTCCGTCTGCAAACTTACTGATAGTGAGCAGGCAGTTATTTGAACATCTGCCGCAGCGTGCGGTTGTTTTCTGAATAGTGAAGTTTTCAAGCTTTTCAAGCGGGGCTAACGTACTGCCCTTGCCGTCGTCACGGGACAGAGCGACAAGCGCACTTCCGTATGCGCCCATAAGACCTGCCTTATCCGGACGTACTACCTCACGGCCGCAGGTAAGCTCAAATGCACGAAGTACCGAGTTATTAAGGAACGTACCGCCCTGTACTATTATCTTTTCGCCCATCTGCTTCGGGTCACGGATCTTGATAACCTTGAACAGAGCGTTCTTTACTACAGAATAGGAAAGTCCTGCGGATATATCCGCAACGCTTGCGCCCTCCTTCTGAGCCTGCTTTACACGGCTGTTCATAAATACTGTACAGCGTGAACCGAGGTCAACGGGGCTTTTTGCTGAAAGGCCTATCTGAGCAAATTCTTCGGGCTGCATACCGAGCGCATTTGCAAAGTTCTGGATAAACGAGCCGCAACCGGACGAGCAGGCTTCATTAAGAAGTATGCTTTCTATTTCCCCGTCCTTTACACGCATACACTTCATATCCTGACCGCCTATGTCGAGGATAAACTCAACGCCGGGCAGAATCTTCTCAGCTGCCTTGTAATGCGCCATTGTTTCAATCTCACCGAAATCAACACCAAGCGCCGCCTTTATAAGATGCTCACCGTAGCCTGTAGCGGTTGATTTTGCTATATATGCCTTTTCGGGCATTTTCGAATATACGTCTTTTACTATCTCAATCACGGATTTGAGCGGATCGCCCATATTGTTTCCGTAGTGAGAATAGAGAATATCGCCGTCTTTATTTATAAGAGTAGCTTTTGTTGTGGTAGAGCCTGCATCTATACCAAGATAGCAGGGACCTTCGGCTTCAGACAGCTCTTTCACGGGGATAACCGCCTTTGCGTGTCTGTCGCAGAATTCTTTAAGTTCCTGCTCGTCTTTGAACAGGGGCGCAAGCCTTTCCACCTCGTGTACCTCAACAGTAGCAAGCGCCTTAAGATCGTCCCTCAGCTTGTCCACAGAAAGCTCCTCACGGTTTTCCGCAAGAGATGCGCCCATAGCGACAAACAGATTTGCGTCGGGCGGAAAAACTATATGTTCATCGTCAAGCTGTAACGTTTCGATGAAACGCTTTCTGAGCTCCGAAAGATAGTGAAGCGGGCCGCCGAGGAACGCAACGTGTCCTCTTATCGGCTTGCCGCAGGCAAGTCCGCTTATCGTCTGGTTTACGACCGACTGGAATATTGATGCGGCAACATCGCTCTTTTTAGCGCCGTCATTAAGCAGCGGCTGTATATCCGACTTTGCGAAAACACCGCAACGTGACGCAATGGGGTATATAGTCGTGTAGTCCTTTGCAAGCTCGTTTATGCCTGTTATATCGGTATTCAGAAGCGAAGCCATCTGGTCGATGAACGCACCTGTACCGCCTGCACACGAGCCGTTCATACGCTGTTCGATGCCGCCTGTGAGATATGTAATCTTTGCGTCCTCGCCGCCAAGCTCTATAGCTACGTCTGTCTGAGGAATGAATGTCTGTATTGCCGTTGTTCCTGCGGAAACCTCCTGTACAAAGGGTATTCCGAGCCAGTGCGATACCGAGATACCGCCGGAGCCTGTTACCGCAACGGTCACATTCTTCTCGTCTATGGTTTCAAGGCATCCGCCGAGAACCTCCGCAATTGTCTTTTTTATATCCGAATAATGCCTTTGATAATTCTTATATATGGCATTATTTTCATCGTCCAGCACCGCAATTTTAACGGTAGTTGAACCTACGTCAAGTCCTATATGCAACATCTGTTCTTTTCCTTCCGGGAATTTATACGGCTATATGCCGATTCTGACTGTAATTGTGCCACGTTCCGATTAACGTAATATTAACTTTTCGGGAACGTCACACATTCAAAATTATACACTATTTACGCAGGAATTTCAAGATGTATCGCAGAAATTATATTAAATAAGTGTAGTTCTGCCCGCATTTTCTGATTTTTGAGTAAAATTACCGTAAAACGCTCTTATTATTTGGATAGTTTTAAGTGCCGTTATTTCTTGACTTTTGAGGTTACAGCGGATATAATGATATTGTGTATATCTGTGTCGATATAAAGACACGCCGATTACAGAAAGAAAGGAAACTTAACGCAAATGGCAAAGATGAATCCGGGCTTTTTAAATCTCAAGAAAAGCTATCTTTTTATCGAAATAGGCAAGAGAGTAAGAGAGTACATTGCCGCTCACCCCGATAATAAAATTATAAAGATGGGTATAGGCGACGTTACACAGCCTTTGGCTCCCGTTGTAGTTGCGGCTATGAAGAAGGCCGCTGATGAAATGGGCGTAAAGGAAACATTCAGAGGTTATGAGGACAGCGGTAAGGGCTACGACTTCCTTCGTGAAGCGGTTGCAGGCTACTACAAGAGCTTCGGCGTAACCGTTTCTCCCGAAGAAGTGCTGATAAGCGACGGTGCAAAGAGCGACTGCGGCAACATAGGCGACATCTTCAGCGAAAACGAGGACGTTGTCGTAACAGACCCCGCATATCCTGTATATGTTGACTCAAACGTAATGGGCGGAAGAACAGTTCACTATGTAAACTCTACGGAAGACAACGGATTTGCCGCTATGCCCGATGAATCCATGAAACCCGGTCTTATCTATCTTTGCTCACCCAACAACCCCACAGGTTCTGTTTATACAAAAGAACAGCTCAAGGTATGGGTAGACTATGCTATAAAAAATAAATCGGTAATCATTTTCGATGCGGCTTATGAAGCGTTTATCTCCGACGAAACACTTCCCCGCTCGATTTTCCAGATAGAAGGAGCAAGAAAGTGCGCTATAGAGATATGCTCGCTTTCCAAGACAGCAGGCTTTACCGGTACAAGATGCGGTTATACCGTTATCCCCGAGGAGCTTATGCTTGAAACTCCCACAGGCGAAGAAATCAGCTTTATGCAGTTATGGTGCAGAAGACAAGGAAGCAAGTTCAACGGCGTTTCCTATCCCGTTCAGCGTGCCGCAGAGGCTGTATTCACAGAAGAAGGCTACAAGCAGACAAGAGCTACAATAGCTTACTATATGCAGAACGCAAAGGTTATGAGCGAAACGTTTGACGAGCTTGGAATCAAGTATACAGGCGGCAAGAACAGCCCGTACATCTGGTTCAAATGCCCCGACGGAATGGACAGCTGGACATTCTTCGATAAGCTCCTGAACGAAGCCGAGGTTGTCGGCACTCCCGGCGCAGGTTTCGGCAAGAACGGCGACGGCTGGTTCAGACTTACTGCATTCGGCACTCACGAAAACACGGTTGAAGCTATGCAGAGAGTAAAGAAGCTCCTTTCAAAGTAAGAAGCGATATGGTCAGAATATCGGACTGCTCATCAAAACCGGTAAGGATACTGTCATATACGCTCATCATCGCAGGTGCGGCGGTACTGGCAATGTTCATAATACCGCTTTTCAGCGGAACGCTTAACACAGGCTCTTATTTCGGGTTTGTAATAGGCGGTGTAACTGCGCTTCTCGGCATATTCACCCCGAAGCTGTTCAGCAACGCAAAAAAAGCGGTGAGATATATCTTCCGTGCCGTGCTTATCATATACGGTGTGCTTGCGATATATGCGATAACGCTCTCGGCTTTTATGATTGCAAATATGAACGACGCACCCGAAAAGGACGGCTCACGCACGGTAATAGTGCTTGGCTGTCAGGTAAGACGTGACGGCCCAAGTCTTATGCTCAGACGCCGCCTTGACGCAGCCTGCAGCTATCTGTCGGCGGATACGAAAGCCGACTGCATCGTTTCGGGCGGTAAGGGCGATAACGAGCATATCAGCGAGGCAGAAGCTATGTATGAGGCACTCGTGAATGACGGCATATCGGAAAACCGTATCTCAAAAGAGGACAAGTCTTCAAGCACCTACGAAAACCTGCTGTTTTCAAAACAGATACTTGAAGACAGTGGGAAGCCGCTCAGAATAGCTATCGTGACCGACGGCTTTCATCAGTGGCGGGCAAGGCTCCAAGCCGAAAGTCTGGGCTATGACGTTAAATGCGTCAGCGCCGCTACACCATGGTATCTTGTCCCTGTTTACTGGGTACGGGAATGGTTTGCACTGAGCTATCTGTTTGTATTCGGTGCTTAACAACGGGTAAATATTATTATGATATAAATTCAGAGGTCAGGAAGGAAAAGAAATATGGAAAAAGATCTTTCAAAAGCAAAGGTTCTTGTATGCGATGACTCAATGATGGTCAGAAACAAGATGAAAAAACTTCTTACCGCATACGGCTTCACTCAGATTTTCGAGGCAAGCGACGGTGCGCAGGCAGTTGAAAAGTTTGCAGACATCGTACCCGATGTTACTTTTATGGACATCGTAATGCCTGAGCTTTCGGGAGTTGAGGCACTCAAGCTGATCAAGACAAATTCGCCCGACGCCGTTGTTATTATGGCTACATCGGTCGGCACCGTAGGCAATCTCTCCGAGGCTATCAAGCTTGGCGCTAACGACTTTTTACAGAAACCCGTTGACGAAGAACAGCTTTACAAGCTCCTCGACAACTATTTCAAGAAGGAGGCTTAAGCGATGTTCACACAGTTTTTCGGCAGCTATCTGTTAAACAAGAAAATCGTTTCACCCGCAAATCTCCGTGTTGCTCTCGAAAAGAAGGACACAACAAGAGTAAAGCTGGGCGTGCTTGCCATCAACGCAGGCTATATGACGGCAAAGCAGGTTGACGCAGTACATAGGAAGCAGGCAACTGTAGACAAGAGAATAGGCGATATTGCCGTTGATATGGGCTATCTTACCGAAGCACAGGTCGAAGAGCTTCTTTCAAGCCAGAAGACCGGCTGCCTTTTACTCGGACAGGCGCTCGTTGATATGGGCTGTCTTACAAACGAGGAATTCGAAACCGTTCTCAACGACTATAAAAAAGAAAACGGACTTACCGACAAGGACTTCAGCAATGAAGATAACGAAAAGACAGAAAACGTTATTTCTTCTTTCTTCGCTATCGAGGGCGAATACAAGGATTATTGCTCTGAATATGTAAATGTTCTGTTCAAGAATCTTATCCGTTTTGTAGGCGATGATTTTACCCCCTTACAGTCAGCCGTTACAGACAGCAACGATACGGCGGTCATACAGGAGCTTTGCGGCGATTTCAACGCAGTATCGGCTATAACAGCCGACAACAAGGCGGCCGCAGTATTTGCAAGCCGTTTTGCAGAGGAAGAAATAACTGATATGGACTATGCAAATGACGCTATCAGCGAATTCTTAAACCTCAGCAACGGTCTTTATAACGTCAATATTTCCGAAACTACAGGCAAGGAAATAGGACTTAATCCGCCGGAAACGGCCACATCATCGGCTGTAAGCGGTATAAAATCGAAGTTCACGCTTACAATACCCGTAGAATATACGTTCGGCACAGTCGTATTCACGCTTGCCGTAATATAAAATCTGATATAAAGCGGACCCCCGTATAAGACGAAAACCTTATTCACGGGGATAAGTCTGTGTGTTTTAAGTAAAGAAGCTGTAATCCGGCTGTAATATCGCTGTTACAAAGATGTAACGGCAAAGTAAGACGGATTCGCTATAAGAACAAAAGAAAACGCTTGCCGCATATCCGACGGCAAAGCAAAAAAAAATCAAAAGAAGACAAGTCTGGAAAGGAAAACTATGGATATTTTCGGCATTCTGACTATGGTCGGAGGACTTGCGCTGTTCCTGTTCGGTATGAACGCAATGGGACAGGGCCTTGAAAAGCTATCGGGAAGCCGCCTTGAGCGAATTCTCGAAAAAATGACCTCCAACCCTTTCAAAGCCATCATGCTCGGAGCTTTAGTCACAGCAGTAATCCAGTCATCATCGGCAACCACAGTAATGGTAGTCGGTTTTGTAAACTCGGGTATTATGAGGCTGTCGCAGGCTATCGGTGTTATTATGGGTGCCAATATAGGTACTACTATGACATCGTGGCTGTTGTCACTGACAGGAATACAGGGTGAAAGCATTTTCATGCAGCTGCTCAAGCCCACATCTTTCACGCCTATACTGGCGATAATCGGCATTTTCTTTATAATGATGTCAAAATCCAGCAAGAAAAAGGATATAGGTACTATCCTTATGGGTTTTGCAATACTTATGTTCGGTATGGAAACAATGAGTTCCGCCGTTGCGCCGCTGGCTGACAACGAACAGTTCAAGAGCATTCTCACTATGTTCTCAAATCCCGTGCTTGGCGTTATTGCAGGCGCTGTGCTTACAGCCGTTATTCAGAGTTCGTCTGCGTCTGTCGGCATTCTGCAGGCTATGTGCGCTACGGGAGCGGTTACTTACAGCACTGCCCTGCCGATAATCATGGGACAGAATATAGGTACCTGCGTTACCGCACTGCTTTCTGCAATCGGTGCAAACAAGAACGCAAAGCGTGCCGCACTTGTTCACCTTTACTTCAACCTCATCGGCACTATAGTATTTATGGTACTGTTCTATATCATAAACGCTATATTCCCCTTCGAGTTCTTTGAACAGTCTGCAAACCAGGCAGGCATAGCGATAATGCACAGCGTATTCAATATCTTTGCAACGATAGTCTGGTTACCGTTCATGAAGCTGCTCGAAAAGCTCGCATATATCTCAGTGCGTGACAAGAAGGACGATAATGCTCCGAAAAACGAGTTCCAGATACTTGACCCCCGTTTCCTTGCAACTCCCTCAGTTGCTCTGGAGCAGTGCAAGTCAATAGCTGTCAGAATGGCAGACTGTGCAAGAGATACATTGAAGCTCTCAATGGGGCTTATGTCCAAATATAACGATCGCGATGTCGAAATAGTAAACGAGAACGAGGAAAAAGTCGATGTCTATGAGGACAAGCTCGGCAGTTACCTGTTACAGCTGGGTTCCAAGAACCTTACCCCCGGCGACAGCCAGACGGTAAATATGCTACTGCACTGCATCAGCGACTTTGAGCGTATATCGGACCACGCTGTCAATATTAGTGAATGTGCAAAGGAAATGCATACGAAGGGTCTTTCGTTCTCGAAGAAGGCTATTGAGGAAATACACATTTTCAACGGTGCTTTAAACGAAATACTCGATACTGCCATTACGGCGTTCGAGCACGGCGACATTGAACAGGCAAAGTCGGTAGAACCGCTTGAAGAAGTTATCGACAATCTGCGTACCGAGATTAGAAACAGACACGTCAAGCGTCTGCGTAAAGGCAAATGTACCATTGAAATGGGATTTGTGCTGACCGACCTTATCACGAATTACGAAAGAGTGGCGGACCACTGCTCAAATATTGCAGTCTGTATGATACAGATACATGACAACAGCTTTGACACACACAGCTATATCAGCGACCTCAAGGCTACAAACAACGAGGAGTTCCGCAGAAAGTTCACTGTTTTCAGTGAGAAGTATATGCTCCCCGACGCAAAGAAAACAGATTAATGCTTACCGCCGTGATTTTTTCACGGCGGTTTTTCATATTTATACCTGCTGTTTTCGATTGACAAAAGGGCAGTATTTGTGTTATATTAGACTTGATATAAGCTCAGCCCTATTTCAGAAAGGTTAAACTATGGAAAGACGAGATAAGATAAATTACTACCTTGACATAGCCGAAACGGTATGTGAGCGGGGAACCTGCCTGCGCAGGAATTTCGGTGCAATAATAGTACACAACGATGAGATAATCGCCACAGGCTACAACGGTGCGCCGAGAGGCCTTAAAAACTGTTCCGACCTTGGAATATGCACCCGTGAAAAGCTGAACGTTCCGAAAGGTCAGCGTTATGAGCTTTGCCGCTCGGTTCACGCAGAGGCAAACTGTATAATCAGTGCTTCAAGGACGGATATGATAGGTTCTTCGCTTTTCCTTGCCTGTCACGATATGACCTCAGGCGGCACGCTCTGCGGAGAGGTTGAGCCTTGCTCAATGTGTAAGCGTCTTATAATAAACGCAGGTATCAAGGATGTATTTATCCGCACCTCAGCAAACGAATACAAGGTCATCAATGTTGAAAGCTGGATAGAGAATGACCCCAGCCTTGACGGCTCGGGCGGATATTAAGAGGTGATTTTACGCTCACAAAAAAGACAAAGAAAAGAATAGCTGTAGGCTGTGCCGCAGGCGTTGCAGGAGCGGCTCTTGCCGCTTTAGGACTTGTCGCCTGTGATATGCGGCTGCAGACAACGACCTACGAGATAAAAAGCGGGAAGGTATCATCGCCTGTACGCATTGCATTTGTTTCGGACCTGCACAACAGCCTTTTCGGGAAAAATCAGTCGGAGCTTAAAAATGCGATAGACGGAGCGAAACCCGATATAGTCGTATTCGGCGGAGATCTTGCGGATAAAACTCAGGACGAACTGCCCGAAAATTCATACATTCTTGTGAAATATCTTGTAAAGCGTTATCCGTGCTTCTACACTATCGGAAACCACGAAAATGCAAGGGGCGACAGCACAAGGATAAAACAGCAGATGTCGGACTTCGGAGTGACCGTGCTTGAAGGAAACGGTACGGTCATTAATATCAACGGAAACGAAACCGAAATCTGCGGAATATACGATGCTCACACCTATGACGAGGTAAACGGCGAGCTTGTAAACCAGCTTGATGCCGTGACTTCGGAAAAAGACAGCAAGCGTACAAGAATACTTATCGCTCACTTTCCCGAACAGATAGACGAATATTTAAAGGGAAACTTTGATATAGTTCTGTCGGGTCACGCTCACGGCGGTCAGTGGAGAATACCCGGACTTATTGACGGCGTTTTTGCGCCCGGTCAGGGAGTATTCCCAAAATACACGGCAGGCGTTTATATGCACGGCGACACCGCACATATTGTCAGCAGAGGGCTTTGGAAGCCGTCGACATTGATAGCGATACCGAGGATATTCAACCGACCGGAGCTTGTGTTTGTTGATATTAAAAAATAGCATAAAAAAACGGATACTCTTTTGGGAGTGTCCGTTTTTTATGTCAATAGAGTATCTTGGCGCTTTTATCAATCTCCGCCCTCGGCGGTGCCGTTATAAATCTTCACCAGCTTTTCGCCGATCTTCTTTATATCCATATTTTCAACAGCCTTGCGTCCGTTCTCACGCAGTGACGGGAGCTTGCCCTCATAAATCTCCTTTATCATACGCTCGAATTCGTCCTTATCCTTTGCCTTATAGCAATCCGTACCGCCGTTCAACCAGTCGAATACCGGTATGTCACGGACAATAACATTTGCCTTTGCCGCAAGCGCCTCAAGAAGCACTATGCCCTCTGTTTCCTCTAAGGTAGGGAATATATACACATCACAGCCGACATAAGCCTGTTTCAGCTCATCGGGCTGTACATAGCCTGCAAATGTCAGATTCGGCAGCTTTGTCTTTACCGCCTTTCTTATCTTGTGCGGTACACTGTAAAGCGGAGTTTTGCCGAACCAGATAAACTTATAGTCGGGCATATCCTTTGCCATCTGAACAAAATCGAGAAGGCCCTTACGTTCAAAGTAAAGTCCTACGGAGATTACGACCTTGTCATCGTCTTTTAAACCGAACTTTTTGCGGAATGCCTCCCTGTCGTTTTCCTTAGGCTCATATCTTGCAAGGTCAATACCGTTGGATACGGCATAGATCGGAGCGGTCAGCCCGTAGCCTCTTATCAGCGACTTTGAATACTCGGTCGGAGTCACTATAACATCGCCCCTGCGGTAGCAGCTGCATATCCACTTCTTGAAAAGTCCTGAAATAAGATTCGAGCCGATGAACGAATTACGGAAGTCCTCCTGCGTTGAGTGAGCGTGGTACACCACTCTCTTGCCCGCCTTTTTTGCTTTTTTCGCAAGATGCTTGGATTTCAGTCCGAGCGTGTTTATGTGAACAACATCGTAGCTGTCCTTAGGGTCGAGCGTATATTCTATGCCGTTAAGCTCCATTGCTCTCTGCTGGTGCATGATTGCTCTGCCAAGACCGGATATTTTGATAAGGTTCATACCTTCTGAAAACAGGAGTACCTTCATATTAGTTTCCTTCCATATAATTACTGTGTGCGTAAACGTATAACAGATATTTTATCATAATTGCCGGGTATCGTCAAGTAATATCAGGAATGATACCTTTCAAGGAACTGACGTGTACGCTCGTTCCGGCTGTTGTTGAATACCTCGTCGGGAGTGCCGTTCTCAATAACATATCCGCCGTCCATAAATATTACACGGTCGGAAATCTCGCTTGCAAACTGCATTTCGTGAGTTACAATAACCATAGTCATCTTTTCTTCCGCAAGGCTCTTTATTACCTTTAATATCTCGCCGGTCAGCTCAGGGTCGAGCGCAGATGTCGGCTCATCAAAGAAAAGAAGCTCGGGGCTTAGTGCAAGCGCTCTTGCAATTGATACACGCTGCTGTTGTCCGCCCGACAGATTGCACGGATATTCGTTTGCCTTGTCGGCAAGCCCCATTTTGCCGAGCAGCTCCATAGCCGTCTGTTCCGCCTGTGCCTTATCCTGCTTTAACACATGGACAGGTGCCTCTGTGATATTCTTCAGCACCGACATATGCGGAAACAGGTTGAAGTTCTGGAACACAAGACCGATTTTAAGCCTTATATCGTGGAGCGTTTTGTTGTCGGCATATACCACCTTGCCGTTTTCATCGTTTCTTGTCATAGTGATGCCGCATATCTCGCACTCACCGCTGTCTATCTTCTCAAACTGATTTATACAGCGCAGGAGCGTTGATTTTCCGCTTCCCGACGGACCTATTATAGATATTACCTCGCCCTTCTCCACATTGAATGAAATATCGTTTAAAACTTCGAGCTTTCCGAAGCTCTTTGATAGATTCTTTATACTGAGTATTGACATTCCGCCTGCTCCTTATCTGTAGTAGTTCAGTTTCTTTTCAATAAAGCCGAACAGCGCTGTCAGCACAGTAGCCATTACGAAATAGAAAACACCTGCAATAAACAGCGGAACAAGCGAGCTGTAGTTCATCATCTGCTGTTTTGCCGCAAGCATTATTTCCGAGTAAGCAACGACATTTGCAAGCGACGTATCCTTTACAAGCGTAATTACTTCGTTTGACGACGCAGGAACGATACGCTTTATTACCTGCGGGAGAATTATCCTGAAGAACGTCTGTGCCTTTGTCATTCCCAGAGCCGCCGCCGCTTCATACTGACCTCTCGGTATAGACTCTATGCCGCCTCTGAATATCTCGGCAAAATATGCCGCATAGTTCAGCACGAATGCGATAATTACCATAGTGAACATAAAACTCTCAGCGGCGGGATCGACACCGCTCAGCAGGCTTTCCACGAATCCGCCCGTGCCTTTGGTAGCCGTCTTTAAAAACGGCAGTGCATAGTAGACAACTATGATCTGGAGCATAAGCGGTGTTCCGCGCATTATGAGTATGTATAGATTTGTAAGCCACGATATTGGCTTGAACCTGCACATCTTCAGCGCCGCAACGATAAGTCCGAGCGGTATTGAAAAAAGCAGCGTAAAGCCGAAAATCTTAAGTGTGGGGATAAGGTTTTCCAGGAGTATCCCCGTAACCTTCATTATCTGTTCGCCGGTCATATTTAATTCTTCCTTAATCTTCCGATAATTTATCATAGTAAAGCGATAATTCGCTATTACGGCAGTATACTGTTATTGTACCATAAGTAAAGGGGTATTTGCAAGTAAAAGATGAAAAAACCCGTAATTCACAGCGTTTTATCGTTGACGGAAAATACAACAGGTATATCCCGCCTAAAGCAATATTACAGCCTGTACAAACACGGCGTCTGAATTTACAAAAATTTGTGCAAGTTCCACTATAATCTTGACTTTGATGCTATTTTATGGTACAATTATTTTATATATAATCCGAAAAAAATACAGACGGGAGGTGGATCGCTTGTACATCGGCAAATTTCATAAATACGCAGTAGCAGGGATATGTCTTGTGGGAATGCAGAATGACCACGCTGCACATATTGTAAAAGTAGCCTCGGACGCTTTGATAAAGAAAGGCTTCAAGGTTATGATATTCAACGCATTTACAGATATGTTTTACGATACACCGTATTCAAAGGGAGAGGCAAGCGTCTATCATCTTATTAACCTCGATATTGTAGATGTTCTTGTCATTATGCCTGAAACTATAAAGAGCGAATGGATAATCGACACTATCATAAGATATGCAAACGCCGCAAAAATACCCGTAATAATGCTTGACGGCAGTCACAACGGCTGTACGAATATAACATACGACTACGGCAGGTCGCTTGAGTCGGTAGTGGAACACGTCATAACAGAGCATAAATGCACCGACCTGTTTTTTATGGCAGGCACAAAAGGCAACTCTTTCTCGGAAGAAAGAATAGAGGCTTTCAAGCGTGTTCTTGCACGTCACAATATTGAATTTAACGAAAAAACAATGCTCGGCTACGGAGATTTCTGGGATGCGCCGACAAAAAAGACGATCTCGGACCTTATTGCGTGCGGAAGAAAAATGCCTCAGGCTATAATATGCGCAAATGACTCTATGGCTATCGCCGCAATGAAAGCTCTTGAAGAACACGGCATAAAAACGCCGGAGGATATAATAGTCACGGGATTTGACGCTATATATCAGGAGCGTATTTATTCCACCACCAGACTGACCACCGCACAGATGGATGCAGATGAGCTTGCTACAACCATTGCCGACACCGCATACGGATATATCAAGGGCAGTGAAAAACCGTGCGATAAGCATATCCATTTCTCTATGATACTTGGTCAGAGCTGCGGCTGCTGCGATTTTGACGTAGCTTATACCAATAAAAAGCTGGAGCAGATGAATAAATATAATCTTGCACTGTATGATGCAGAAAGCAAGATGGCTTCGCTTTATACCAATACGGTAAACTGCGACAGGCTCGACGAGCTTACAAAGGCTATGGGCAGATATTTCAACTACCATGCAGCACTGTGCCTGAACGATGATTTTCTGACCAAGGAATCAACCGTCATACCTAAAGCGTATCACAGCGTTTTTACCGAAAATATGACCGCACATGTCATAAGGATGTGGAGCGATTACAGCTATAATATAAATTATCCGGCAAAGAAGGTCCTTCCCGATCTCAACGAGCTTATCAAAAGATATAATACCATTATGTTCTGCCCTCTGCATTTTCAGGAGCAGGTCATAGGCTATTATGCCACCGTTGCGGACGATCTTCTTGTAAATCCCGGCAGCTTCTACTATGTTCAGCGACTGGTGGAATCTATAAACCAGACGCTTGAAAACTTCCGCATAGAATATCTTCTGAGAAACGCAAACAACGAGCTTTCGCTCACGCACTCGATGGATCCGCTTACAAACATCTATAACCGACGGGGATATTTTGAACGTATAAGCGAGTTTATGCACGGAAATGAAAAGTGCGATATTATCCTTGTATCCTGCGATATGGACAGGCTTAAAGAGATAAACGATACATACGGTCACTCTGAGGGCGACATAGCTATAAAAGCGGTGGCTGACGCTATAAAAACAGGTTGTGGAAAAGACGGTATATGTGCCAGATTCGGCGGAGATGAATTTATACTGACAGTGCCGTATAACACCGATAAACAGCGTGAGCTGTCAAGGCTTGTCGGTGAGATACAGACGGAGATTGACAAGTTCAACCGCAGTGCAGGAAAGCCTTATGATGTGTCTATAAGCGTAGGCGGATCATACGGCGCGGTGAGCAGTGTTGAAGATGTAAACGAACTTATGCGCAGTACCGACCGGCTTATGTACGAGCAGAAAAGGATGAAGAAGGGCGAGCGTGCTCCTGTCTTTCAGCCTGTACCCGAAGCTCAGGAAAAGCCCGATGAGGTGCTTGAAGGTTATCGCAGCAGAATACACGAGATATTCTCGCAGTTTGACAGATGCACCTACTTCTATATGGACTATCTCAACTTCAAGTGGTACATCATAGAGAACGATCATATGCCAGAGTGCCTTAAATCCTCATCTGTCGGTCCTCTTCGTGCGATATGGCTGAGCGGAGCGGTACACCCCGACGACAAGCTCATCTATGACAGCTTCTGCCGTAAAATAAAGAACTCCTTTGACGATAAGATCACTGATACTTCCTTGAGCGTAAATATACGTCTGTACGAAGACGGAAAACCTGTATGGTACGGTATTTATGTACAGCTTTCGGGCAGGGACGGTAAAATGGAGGAAATTGCCGGTTCTATCAAGGCACTTGAAATCAACGAAATAATGAGCATAGAAATTCTGGATTATTACACCACTACCGATAACCCGATAATGTTCCACGATATGATCTCGCAAAGGCTCACGGCATATCCGGACACAAAATTTGCTCTTGTACAGTTCGACATAAAGCGTTTCAAGCTGATAAACGAAAACTACGGCGAAGATGCAGGAACGGAAATGCTCCAGTTCATATCACGTCAGCTCAGCAACTTCTGCGGAAAAAAGCAGGTTGGAGCAAGAATGAGCGGTGATGTCTTTGCACTTCTGACTCCTTATGAAGATAAGGACGGGTTGCTCTCCGTTGTATCCGAGCTTCAGCGTTGCCTGAAGAATTTCCGCCAATACAGCTATGAATTCGTGTTCGGTATTTATCTTATAGAGGACAGGAGCATATCTGTCAGAACGATGTGCGACTGTGCCGCTATGGCAAGACAATCTATCAAGAAAAACGCTCTTGAAAGCGTTGCATTCTATAACAAGAATATGCAGAAGGCGATAAAGGAACGTAAGTTTGTCGAGTCGCATATGAAAAAAGCTTTAGACAACAACGAATTTATCATCTATCTTCAGCCGAAGTTCAGCATTTCCAGCGGCGAAGCTATCGGCTATGAAGCGCTTGTAAGGTGGCAAAGTCCCGAAAGGGGGATGATATACCCGAACGGATTTATACCGCTGTTTGAAGAAAACGGATTTATCACAAAGCTGGACGCTTATGTATGGGAATGTGCCTGCATGGTACTGCGTGACTGGATAGACAGGCATTTCACGCCGCTTCCGATCTCGGTCAATGTTTCCCGTGCAAACCTTGACGATGAATCATTCCTTGATGTCCTTGACGGGCTCATTGAGAAATATCGTCTGCCAAAGCATCTGCTTGAACTGGAAATAACCGAAAGCATAGAAAATGACGCAACACTGCGTATGACTGAAAAGATAAAGGAGCATGGCTTTGTTCTGCTGATGGACGACTTCGGCTCAGGCTACTCCTCGCTGAATACGCTGCAGGATACAAGGTTCGATGTGCTGAAGCTCGACCGTGAATTCTTCTCGACACATATGTCAAACGATCGTGGAAAGAAGATAATAATGCACACCATCTCAATGTCCAAGGACGTAGGTCTGGGACTTATTGCGGAAGGCGTTGAAACCGCAGATCAGGCACAGTTCCTCGAAAACTGCGGATGTGACACGGCGCAGGGCTATCTTTATGCAAAGCCTATGCCCGTGCAGGAGGCAGAGAAATATCTGAAAAATACTTTGCAGAGTAAAACTGATAATGAAGGCGTAACGCCGTAGTAAAAAATCACCCGATGCATTTTAGCATCGGGTGATTTTTACATAATATGATTACCGTATACTTTGCGATAATATTTTCTCCGCCTCGTCTTTCACCCTGTCTTTCAACCACTGCGGTGAAACGACCTCGCAGTGACTTCCGAACCCCATCACAAAGCACATGATATTCTCCTCGTTCTGCATTGTGCAACGAAGCTCTGTTGTATCTTCGTCTATCGGCGTAACTGTCTGATCTCTGCCATAGATACGTTCACGGGCGAGCATCGCATATCTGCCGTGCAGCAGCATAACTATCTCATACCATTCGCCATTCTTTTTCATACCGAAATCGTCAAGATAGTCGCTTTCCTTGTATGTCGCAAGAACTGTGAAGCGGTTTTCCGTGACAACCATTGACTGAATACGGCTCAGCTTGAAATAGCGGATCTCGTATGATTTTTTATCATACCCCAGCACAAACCACGCATTGTTATACATAAACAGCTTATACGGATCGAAGCGGCGGTGCGACACCTTGTTTGACAGCGACAGATAATCCATCTCAAGCTCTTTTCTGTGAGCGATGCACTGCGCCACCGTATCATACCGTCTGCTAAGCTCCTGCTCGTCAACGGCAAGCGGAAAACGGTTGGCAACGGATATTTCCTGCGGCTGTTCGTGCTTTACCGCCGCAAAGACCTTTCCCATCGCTTTTTCATAATCGCTTGAGTAAGGGAAATCGTTGCGGCTCTTAAGATATTCCGCTCCGGAGGATAACGCACGCTGTTCGGCTTCATTGAGCCTTACCGTAGGAATCACACTCTGCGTTATCAGACGGTATCCGCCGTATTTGCCGGGGATACCTTCTATATAATAGCCTGCCATTTCAAGCTCTGTGCGGTACTCGGCTATATTTCGGACGTTTGTTTCAAGAATATCAGCCAGTTCCTGCCCCTTATACACTCTGCCCGAGCTTAAGATCTGCAGCATTTTAAGGCAGTTTGACGTTTTTCCCATTGCCGTTCCTCCGTTTGTGTATATCATAGTATATATAATTATACACTATTTATGGCAGGAATTCAATCGCTTACAGCCGTTCGAGGAACTCCTTCTTCTTTTCTGTAAATTCTTCTTCCGTCAGTATACCGTTTTCTTTCATTTCGTGAAGCTGTTTTATCTGCTCCATTATCGCTTTCGGATCTTCCTTCTTTGCAGACGCTGTGCTTGAATGATTCTGAATATTTGCCGCCGCCTGTGACGCTTTATCCTTGAGATTTCCTGCCGCACCTGCGATGCTTCCTGCGGCATTCTGTGCCATATTCTTTATGGTGTCGGCATTCACTGAACCTATCGCTGATTTTATTCCGTCAGCGTTTATTGACGGCAGAGATACGCCCGCAGTGCCGTTTTCATCTTCGGCTGAGTTTACTGCATCAAATACCTTGTTACCCTTAAGCCCTAAGAACTGTATTACCGACATTGCTATAAGGGCGAGCATAAGAATAAGTATTATCCAGAAGCCTATAAGATAGTTAAGCTCTACCTTTGCGGATACTCCCGTGCCTGCGGTCGCTCCGCCTGCCGCCGCATTTACTGCCGATGCCGCCGAACCGGGCGCTATGAACAGGCAGACGATACCTGCCACCGAGCCTATAGCGGATATAATCTTTCTGAAAGGCTTCAGCTGAGGGATATAACAGCTTGCCGCTACTGCCACAAGGCAAAGTATAAACGCAAAGCCGAAAAATCCGCCGTCCATCACAAGCGAAAAGCCGTTCATCGACTGATCGGCGCTTCCGCCGCCGAATCCTCCGACAGAAACCTCCGCCTTGACCGACATAAAGGGAAGAAACAGTGCAACCATTATCACGGCACATATAATTCCCATAAGGTTTTTAAGTATAAATTCCTTGTTCATTTTCATAATAACGTTCCTCCCGAATTAAAGTCCTTCTCTGTAATATTCCTCTTCCTCGCATATTACTATGTTTCCACTGCCGATAAGCGTTGAAGAAGATATTTCAGCATCTGAATCAAAACTGAAGTATATAACATATTTTCCGTCATCATATAAACTAAATGTACCATCATCTCTGAGTGTTATATAATCGCCGTAATTTTTGTACAGATAATCGCTGAAAGCTCCATATGTCACATAACCGTCAAAATCCGTAAAGAAAGATATTATAGGGCACTCAACCATAATAGCCTTGCCTCGTCCTATAACCGGGTGTCCGTCAATATAGTCTTTCCTGCAATAGTAGATATCAAGACCATCCTTTTCGTAGCAGGCATAATATCCGGTATAAATGCTGGCTGTAATTCCCCATACGTCGGCAAAATCGTTGTCAAAATAATACTGTATATTGTCCGGAAGCGCTATTGTTCCATTGGTAACAGCAGGAGCTTCAGCCTGTGTTTCGGCAGGTGTTGTTTCCGGTGCAGGTGTTGTCTGCACTGTAGTTTCGGGTGTTGTCTGTGCTGTTGTCACCGCTGTTGTCTGAGGCGGTGCCGTTGTGGTATCGGGAGCTTCGGACGGCTCGTTTTGGGAAACATCGGGTACGGAATAATCCGCTCCGTCCTTGTCGTAGATACCGCCGAAAAGCCCACTGCCGTTTGCCTCAGTCACGAGCGACATCTGCTTTTCGTTTACGTTTGCTATGCAGGTGTCACTGTAGGTCTGACCGCCTGCAACTATTGTAAGTATCAGCTTTCCGTCCGCAATATCGTATGTACCCTCGTCGGATTGTGCCGTGACCGTGCCGTCTGCCGCCGTCTGCTTATATGACAGCTCCTTGTTGTCCTTGAATCTAAGCTCGTATGTGCTGTCACCTGCTTTCTTGTACCATGCACCGTAAATGTTGACGGTGTTCAGTTCCATTGTTGCGCTGACCGCAGGCTGACCGTTATCCTTCTAACCGCTTATTACAAAATAGGCAACCAGTGCGACAGCTATTACTGCAATAACAACACACAGTACGATTATGTTGTTCTTCTTCGAACTTCCCTGTTCCATACTTATTCCTCCTCGTTTTTCTTTTTCAGAAGTTTTCTTATAGTCCTCTCCGAATAGTTATACTCGGTGGCTATCTTATTAAGCGAATCAGATGTGCCGTCATAGGTTTTTTCCGCCTCCAGCGCGACATATTCCTTAGAATAAAGCCGTGTGGGGAAATTTATCTGACTGCCTTTCATCTGATTGTACAGCTTAACGGTATTTTCGAAGCCGATAATTTCACATATCGCCCCATACACACCGTTAAGTGATTCCGATTTGTTATTCTTATCCATGTCATCTCCCGAAATCTGTAATTTTATAACTTTATTATATACTGTTGACTGCATTTTTTCTTCTGCCCTTTTCCACGCAAAAAGGCTTGGAAAAGAGCTTTGAAAACCGCTTGAAAACACATTGCAATGTTCGTTTTTCAAATATATTAAACCACCGTTTGCTACATTATTTATGTATGGATTGAAAACTGTTTGGAAAAAGGGATAAAAAAATTCCCGACCTGCCATAAAACAGATCGGGATGTATATTGGATTTTACTTTGCCGCATGTGAGGACTTTATCATAATCAGCATACTTCTGAACTGAACGCTCAGCATATCCGAAATCTCATTTTCGCTGAACAGACAGATGTTGGATGAAAGCAATACACCTATACCGTAGGTGAATATCCAGACGTGCCTGAATAAAGTCATAGCGTCCTCTTTTGAAAGCGAGTAATCGTTCATTATATACTCAATGCACTTGTCAGCCGTAACACCGAGCATAGACGAGAACATTTCCTCAAAATCGAAAGTATGAGCCTGTTCCTTCATAAAAAGAAGCCTGAACAGCTTCGGCTTTTCCTTTGCAAAAGTAATCATCTGTATGCCCACCTGCTTGAATGCCGGCATATCCGGAGTTTCCTTTTCCGCATACTGTCCGAACACTTCCATAGCCGATTCACGGACGGTGCTTTCAAGCTCCTCCATATTTCTGAACGCTGTAAAGATAGGGCGTGTCGATGTTCCCATAGCCTCTGCAAGACTTCTTGCGTTCAGCGATTCAACACCGCTCTCGGCAACTATTCCGAGCGCTATTTCGGTTATCTCTTCTCTTGTATATTTTGCTCTGGGTGGCATAATATCACCTCGTGATATGGATTTTTCTGTAATACTTGTTGCGTAATTCTCATATTATAGCATTATAGCACCGGTTTTTCACTCTGTCAACTGTTTCGGATAAGAACGATATTTTTATCTGCGGCATTTTGATAATCTGTCTTAAAGATTAATTTTATTAAATCAAATTATTGACATTCGTCTAATATTATGTTATTATAAAGAAAACTTTCAGGGAGGTATAAACATGAACGAACAGAACAATTATCAGCAGCCTGTTGAACAGAACTATCAGCAGGACAATCAGGGCTATCAGCAGACTGCACCGCAGTATCAGCAGCCATACGGACAGCAGTTTTACGGACCGGTAAGACAGCTCAATACACGCAGAGGTCTTCTTAAGCTGATTCTGTTATCGATTATAACTTTCGGAATTTATCCGTTTGTTTTCTTTTCCGGAATTTCAGAAGATATAAATCTTATCGCAAGCAGATTTGACGGAAAAAAGACAATGCACTACTGCCTTATGGCGTTTATCATCGGACCGCTTACATTCGGTATCGGCTTTATCGTATGGTTCCATAACCTTTCTTCAAGAATGGGTAACGAGCTTGCAAGACGTGGCATAGCATATTCTTTCGGTGCTTCGGATTACTGGCTATGGAACGTTCTGGGAAGCCTTATCATTATCGGACCGTTTGTTTATCTGCACAAGCTCGCAAGAGCGTCTGTGCTTCTTGCACAGGATTATAATGTCAGAGGCTGAGCCGATACATATTTACATATTGTATAAAAACAAGTAAAGTCAAGGGGCGATTTTCGAATCGCCCCTGATTTTTTTATTTGTTATTAAATACGGCAATTTCATCAATATGGCTGTATATATAATCCTGTGCCTGCTTTGAATAGACAACCGCCGTATACTCTTCACCACGCTGTGATGTGCGTTGCCTTGTTTCTATTCCGAGCTTTACACCCTGCTCGGTAGGCAGTCTGGTTTTTCTGCCGCTTGGAAGCTCGGTGTTTTCAAGTATGTTCTGTTCCTCGAGCCATTTTGATACTGAGCCTGTTTTAAGCGTACCCGACTTTTCTTCATCGACATAAGAATTGATATTCTGCGTTATATCTGTTGCCGTAACGAATTTCTCCGTGGAAGTAAGCTTCTGACGCATTTCGTCTGTGACCTCAAACGGCAGTCTGTTATGTTTATCTCTCGGCAAGCCGTTCATTTCCACTATTGCGTCTATGTTGTCAAGCACAAACTGCTGTGCCGCAGGGCTGAGCATTATTGCGTATCTCGGAAAACCGCCCGGAGTGAAATATTCATTAAGCCGTATACCCTCTGAAATGCCGTTTTCGGTCGGCACTCTTTTAAGCTTACCGTTAGGCAGTGTTTCTTCCGTCAGCATGCCTATCACGGTCAGCCAGTCGGCGATTGCAGAGCCTTTCAGCTTTACGGAAACATCGCTGTCAATATGCTTGTTTATCATATCGGTAAAGGTTGACAGCGACACTTCGTTTATAAAACATCTGAATTTTGCCCGTGCCTCGTCGGTTATTACCACACTGCCACGCTTATGCGGTCTTACGGATTCGGTGACTTGCGGTTTTGCCACCTCTCCGCCGTTTTCGATCACCTTTTCAAGTATCCCCGAAATGTAGAAAAAGCATCGTGACAGCTTGACGTTATTGATAATATCTCCGTCCGGCACAGGCTTATCGGTAAAAGGGTCTATTCCGTTTGCGAGCTTGTCTATGTATTCCTTGGCGTGCTTCATGGTTTCGAGTTCTGTAGGCATAGCGATTCCTCCGTAAAAATATGTTAATTTATTTTAACACAGATGAATCGATATTTCAATACGAAAGCAGTTATTATCCTGTAATCTGCAACGACATCGCCGGGTTACATTTTGGTAGCACGCTCAGCGTGATACTGTGTGTTATACGCATCTGCTGTATTCATACAATCTCAGTTTTCTCAGTTCATCAAGGTATATCTTCCTCTCTTTGCTTATCTCGTCTTTTTCCCTAGCAAGCATTGAGCCGTACTTCATGAACAGATTGTCCTCTCTTCTTCTTTCGATATCCTCAAAATGTTTTGCGTTTGCCATATTTATCTTCCTTTCTGCATTACTTGTTCATCTTCTTGTTTTCGAGCTGTTCAAAATCCAGTCCGTAGCGTTCTTCGAGAGCCGTCATAAGTTCTGCAATGCCCAAGCCTATGTAAAGGTGATTGGAGCCGAACTTGTATTTCATCGTGTGAAAGACCTCCGGTGTGAAATCGTGTATCCTACTTGCTATGTTTTCTTTGATTTTGTATTCCTCTCCGTCCTCTTTGATTTTCAGGCACACGGGATATCTCATCTCTCTGCCGTACTCATCGTTGTACCCGTCATACGAATTGGGGTTGTAGCAGTTGCTGCCTATGTGCTGTTCCAGCTCACATATAAGTCTGATTGTCTTTTCGTTGATTGTCATTTAAAACTTCTCCTTTAGATTAATTTTTGTTTTGTTTTTGTTTATGCTCCCATACATCTGTTTTTCTACATTTTCTCACGTCCTCTCTGTGTGCAACTCCCACCGCTCCACTACTAATCACCAGGTGGGGACGCACTGTTTTTTTGTTTTACCTTTGTATGCCTCTGCGTTCTTACGCTGTCGCTACTTACATATATACGTCCCTACTGTCACGCTGTTGCTCCGTACATATATAAGACTGCACTGTCACGCTGTTGCTCCGTACATATATAAGACCGCACTGTCACGCTGTCGCTCCGTACATATATAAGACCGCACTGCACGCTTAGTCAAAGCACTGCCTATTGCGGCATTCGCATAGCTATATAACATCACGGCATCACTTCCAAAAACGCTTCGTCATCTACGGTACTCACCAATTGTGGAGCAGATTATTGTGAATATAATAAAATTAAATAATTTTCACAATCGGCTTCCGCCCGCCATAGAGCGTTAGATTATCCCCGAATACCGCATACACAGAAAAACAAGAGTTATTTTTTCACCAAAAATTTCATCTCATATTTAAAATTTCTCCGAACATAATAATGTTGCAAGGTCAAAATGACCTGCATAACAAATACGGAGGAAAACAACAATGGCTAGTACCAATAAAAAGAACAAGGCAGCATTAAACAGCATCAAGATGCAGGCTGCAAGCGAAGTAGGCGTACCCCTTAAGGATAACGGTTACAACGGCGACCTTACTTCAAAGCAGGCAGGTTCAATCGGCGGTCAGATGGTCAAGAAGATGATCGAATCCTACGAAATGTCAAACAAGCAGTAACCTGAAATATTGCGATCGGTCCGATGCCATTCAACCGGCATCGGACCGATTTATTTGCATAATATTATAAACACGGACTTTTGATGAAAGAAATCCGCTCAAAAAATTCAAATAATGTGAAAAAGATATTGAACTTTTGCAAGAATAGTGCTATAATTTTCTTTGTACAATCAGTCGGTACTGCAAGCATACATAATTTTCCTGTGCTTTCATCTGACAGATGCTGAAAGGAAACGGTATTTCGCTTGCATAAGGCAGACGAGCTGCCGCTATGGCGGAAATTACGGCGAGAAAATCGCTTTCAGGAAGGAATGTTTTTACAATGGAAATCAAAATTGAGAAAACTAAAACACCTAAGGCAAAGCCCGTTGACGAAACAAAGCTCGGTTTCGGTCACATCTTTACCGATCATATGTTCGTTATGGAATATGACACGGGCAAGGGCTGGCACGATGCAAGAATAGTTCCCTACGGGGATATTTCTATTTCACCTGCCGCTATGGTTCTTCACTACGGACAGGAAATCTTCGAGGGTATGAAGGCATACAGAACTCCCGACGGCAGCATTCAGTTCTTCCGTCCGGAAGAAAACTTCAAGAGAATGAACATCTCCGCTGAGCGTCTTGTTATCCCTCAGTTAAACGTTGACGATTGCTTACAGGCTCTCCACGAGCTTGTAAAGATAGATGCGGACTGGGTACCTCATACAGACGGTGCTTCGCTTTACATACGTCCGTTCATATTTGCCGCTGATCCGTTCCTCGGCGTTCGTCCCGGCGACAAGTATTACTTTATGATAATCATGTCACCCTCAGGCGCATATTACGCTTCGGGTCTTGATCCCGTTAACATCTATGTTGAAACAAACTATGTCCGTGCAGTAAGAGGCGGTATGGGCTTCACAAAGACAGGCGGTAACTACGCCGCATCGCTCATCGGTCAGGACGAGGCTCACAAGCAGAACTACTCACAGGTACTGTGGCTTGACGGCGTTGAGCGTAAGTACATTGAAGAAGTAGGCGCTATGAACATCTTCTTCGTAATCGACGGCGAGGTTGTTACTCCCGCACTTCAGGGCTCTATCCTTTCGGGTATCACAAGAAAGTCATCTATAGAGCTGTGCAAGAAGTGGGGTCTTAAGGTAAGCGAAAAGAGAATCACAATACAGGAAATCGCAGACGCTTACGATGCAGGCAAGCTGAATGAAGTATTCGGTACAGGTACAGCCGCTGTTATCTCACCTGTAGGTCACTTAAAGTGGGGCGATAAGGTTATGCTTATCAACGACAACAAGATAGGACCTATCTCTCAGCGTCTTTACGACACAATGACAGGTATGCAGTACGGCAAGCTCCCCGATGAAATGGGCTGGATCGAAAAGCTGTAAGGCACTGTAAGTTCCGACCTTTCTGTAAAGCAAAACGGTCGGAAGCAAACACTATTTAAAACGAATTATACGGCAGACAAGCACGACAGCGCAGATACGTTGCCGTGCACTGCTTTTAAACGCAAAACATGAAAGGAAATTTCGCACATGAAAAACACAGAAAAAACCATGGATAAGCTGGTCGCTCTCTGTAAGGGCAGAGGCTTTATATATCCCGGCAGTGAGATATACGGAGGACTTGCAAATACATGGGATTTCGGACCTCTCGGCGTTGAGCTGAAGAACAACATCAAGTCCGCATGGCGTAAAAAATTCATACAGGAGTGCAAGTACAACGTAGGTCTTGACAGTGCTATCCTCATGAACCCTCAGACATGGGTAGCATCGGGTCATATCGGCGGATTTTCCGATCCCCTTATGGATTGCAAGGCTTGTAAGACACGTCACAGAGCGGACAATCTTATCGAGGACTTTGACGGCACAAACTGTGCGGGCTGGTCAAACGAGCAGATGATGGATTATATCCGTGAAAAAGGCATCACCTGCCCCAACTGCGGCAAGGCTGATTTCACAGACATAAGACAGTTCAACCTTATGTTCAAGACATTCCAGGGTGTTACAGAGGACTCAAAGAGCGAGCTTTACCTCCGTCCCGAAACAGCGCAGGGTATCTTCGTAAACTTTATGAATATCCAGCGTACTACCCGTAAAAAAGTACCTTTCGGTGTTGCACAGGTAGGTAAGTCATTCAGAAACGAGATCACTCCCGGCAACTTCATCTTCCGTGTAAGAGAATTTGAGCAGATGGAACTTGAATTCTTCTGCAAGCCCGGCACAGACCTTGACTGGTTCTACTTCTGGAAGGACTACTGCAAGAAGTGGCTCCTGTCACTCGGCATAAACGAAGAAAACTTAAGGCTGCGTGATCACGATAAGGAAGAGCTTTGCTTCTACTCAAAGGCTACAACCGACTTCGAATATCTGTTCCCGTTCGGCTGGGGCGAGCTTTGGGGCGTTGCGGACAGAACCGACTACGACCTTACACAGCACATCAAGACAAGCGGTCAGAAGATGGAATATTTCGATCCCGAAACAAACGAGAAGTACGTTCCTTATGTTATCGAGCCTTCGCTCGGTGTTGAGCGTCTGTTCCTTGCAGTTATCACAGAGGCTTATGACGAAGAACAGCTTGAGGACGGTACAACAAGAAACGTTATGCACTTCCACCCCTACTTAGCTCCCGTCAAGGCGGCAGTTCTGCCCCTGTCAAAGAAGCTTGCCGACAAGGCAGGCGAGATTGCAGACGAACTGTCAAAGTACTTCTGCGTTGACTATGACGATGCAGGCGCTATCGGTAAGAGATACAGAAGACAGGACGAGATCGGTACTCCCTTCTGCATCACATACGACTTCGACAGCGTTGAGGACGGTTGCGTAACAGTCCGTGAACGTGACTCTATGAAGCAGGAAAGAATGCCTATCGCAGATGTAAAGAAGTACATCGAGGACAGAATTGCGTTCTGATAAGATAAGTAACTGGACTATAAAACAAAGCAACAGCATCGTGTATTTTTAATACAACGACTTATAAGCACGAACGTTTCAGTTAAAAACACCGGGAACAGTCTGTAAAAGACCGTTCCCGGTGTTTTTCATTACGCCTATAGCTCTATAGCAAAAGACAAAATACATCAGGATAATTCCGATTTTGCACATACTGTCATCTTATCTGTAAGATGACTACGAGCGATCAATAAAAAATCGGATATCGTCAATGCGGTATTTACCCTCACCAAAAAAGAAATAAGCATAGCCGTCTATATCGTCAAGAAAGCCTGTGCTTTCAGCCAGCGGATCGAATTGTAGCAGCAGTTCATCATCTGTTTCGTAGCCTGATGAAGGAATACCAAACAGACGAATACCGTCAAAATCTTCATCGACAGGCTCAAAGCTCATAAGCCGGTCCTCGTTCAGATGAGCGAACCGAGGTTCTGCTTCGTTGAAATCATCAATAACGACATTCGGCTCGCCGTCATAATAATACGCCATCGCCTGATAAGGATACATTTCAATATCAAGAAAAAGATAAAGATAGCCCGTATGCGGCAGTTTGTTATCCGTGTCAAGCTCTGCGATATCCGAAAGCCGTATCTGCGCAAAAAAGATAACATCATCGGAGAACGATTCCGACCACTTTGCAGGAATTACCGGTGCACCGAAAAATTTACTTGCACTAAGGTCGTGCTTTCCGTCTGCCTTTTTAATTTTTATTCCGATCGCATTCATAGCAGTACAATCCTAATTCAGTTTAATATCGTAGAAATACCCGCCGTCAAAGGAGCGTGGTTTATAAGTTATTTCTTCGCCCTTGTTTATTTTCCACGATTTGTTGTATTTTGGGTCGGCGCAGTGTACCGAAAAACTGATACTGTTTTCCGTAACCTCATCAATGGTAAAATGCCGCTTGCCTTTTCCAAAATTGGGAAGCTCCCCGGCTTCACAGGGAAAGCATACATCAGCGGTAACTCTTTCACGGTAACCTCCCGCCATTCGGTTGATTGCCCACGCGGTTTCCTTTATTCTCAGTTTCATTTGATTTTTGCCACCTGTTTTTCCGCATTTACAGTATACGCAAAAGCCACTGTTTACCGTCTTCTGCATTTTACAACAACATTTATTTGCCGTTTTTTACGGCCTCGATACGCGCTTTCCATACGGCCGCTCTTTCATCTCCAAGCGCTTCAGACTTTTCGGCATATTCTTCGGCTTTCCCGATATCCGGTTCAAAACCGCAACCATACAAATACGCAAAAATCAGATAAACGGTCGCGTATTTGTAATCCTTGTTATCGGGCTGCATATTCAAAGCCGTTTCATTCACCTGACGGTTAAAATCGGGTTTGCTTGTCAAAAACCTTTTAACCAATTGCAGGTTATCATCGTCAAAATCACCTTTATAGTCCACCGATAGCCACACTGAACCGAAAATTCTTTTCTCTGCGGAGCCTTCAAGTTTTTCAATACCGTAAAGCTGGCCGAAACAATAATGCAACTGCACTGTTCCCTGACTTTCGTTGTACGTATTCTTTTTTACCCGTTTATACGCCTTTTCCAAAACTGCATTTGAGGCGGTCCCGCCAATCAGCGTTTCCATTGCTTCGTCATACGACATCATTCCAAACAGTCCCATAATTCATTTTCCTTTCAGTCTGTATTTACTCTACAATTTCATATTTCGAATAATTCGGTAATTTGCCCATAGAGGATTCATAGTATTGTACCTTATAGCTGAGTCTTACTTCGCCGCTTTCATCAAGGACGTTGATGCGATTGCCATCCCCGGAGCAACTTAAAGATACGCCGTCATTTTTCAGGACATAATATTCCGAATTGATACCGTATTCGCCGCCCGTTACCTTTTCGGTAAGAGGTTTTAATACCGTAGCCGGATTAAACGCCTCCAATTTTTCGATATGTTTGCCGAAGAATTCAGAGCCTTCCATATAGACCTTGCCGTGATCATCATCAATGAGTGCCCGTTTGCCGTTTATATCCGTGAGATAAAACTCGCCCTCAAGCCCCGTGCCGAAATCATAACCGCTGAAATAGTAGCGGTAGACTGTTTTTCCGTCCACCGTAAAATTAGAGGTCTTGGCACAATCGGAGGAAGAACTGAAAATGCTTGATACAAAGCCCTCTTTCTCTGGAGAAACGGTCAATTCGCAGATTTTATATGTACTGCTTCCCGAAAGTGCGGTGCTTATGACATTCGAGCCGTCGCCCGATTCCGTCTGCGTAATTTCAAACGGCGCGAGCAGGTTGCTTTCATTTTTAGAATAGGAATAATACTTTATTCCCACAAACACTCCCGCCGCTAAAAGGATCAGGATTATAATAGTTCGCCAAAAACTGCGCTTGACTTGTTTTGGAGTATGGACTGTGGTGCTACCGTCACGGTATTTTCGAACAATGTTTCCGTCCTTATCGGTCGTTATACTCTTACAACCGTGCTGTGCGTTCCATTCTTCTTGACGGGCTATCGGTGCGCACCACTGGCAGTAATATGCTTTTCCGTCGGTATTATAATCATCCGTTACCAACTCTTTACCACAACGATGACATTTAACTGTTTTCACAATGATTCCTCCTATTTTATATCGCTGTAAACTTTGATTTTCACCGTTTCCGCCTCCGGTCGATTATCGGGAGCGAAAGCGGTATATTGTCTTGTTGTTTCATACGGCACATCGGTAATACCGATACAAATTTCATTGTCAGAATTTGGCGGTTCGATATGCCGCAACAATGGCTGTCAACATTTATCGCCACATTCTCTTGACAACTCGTCAAGCAGGTCGATGAGTGCGTCGATTTTGTATTTGTTCTTGCAGTTTTTCTCCCAGCGGAGTGTCTGCTCGTCCTCTTCGCCGCCCATCAGCTTGTTCGCTATAGCGTCGCCGTAGCCGGAATTACTCGCCTCCCAATATGCGCCCGAGAGGCTTTTCAGCTTCTCCTCTAACGTCATTGAGTCGTTTACAAGATAGGAAAGCATTTCTTCCAGTTCTTTGATTCGACTGCGTTTTTCGTCTGTCATTTTTGTACCTCCTTATATGGCAGTCATTCTTCCGTTTGTCTCTCGTATCAGCTTTCTTGCCTCGTAGTCGGAGTAGCCCATAGACCTAAGCTCTTCATAGCTGTAGCCGGGATTCATAGCGCTAAATGTTCCGGCAACAAGCAGTATAACGGCAACAGCGGCAAGCCACACAATAAAGATTGCGGCGGGCGCTATGCTGAATACAAGCACTGCCCAGAGTGCCGCCATCATCAGACAGTGCAGTGATGCCGTGCCGTCCTTTGTCAAACAGAATTGTGCGACCATACCCAGCTTTTTACCAAAGGCAGTCTTAACACAAAGTATTCCGCCGAGCAGCATCGCCATAAGGAAGCACGCCTCAATGCCGAACATATTATTAAAAATAGGATTTTCACCCTCCGTTGATGTACCCCCGCTTCCGGTAGCGGCATTAAGTAAAATGGGCATTGTTACAAATGCTCCGCGCATAATGTCGTAGCCGCCGAAAATGATTGCAAGAACCTTGGCAAGACCCGGCTTTATGAATGAATACTTTGCACTGTAAACTGAAAACAGCGGCAAAAAAACAAAAATAGCAACGACGCCGAACAGCGTACTGCCAAAGTCCTTGATCTGCATGACAACCGTGCCAAACACGGAGGTTTCATCCTTTGGCACGATCCACAGAGCGATCATCAGCGCAAAATTCAGTATTATAGCGAGAATAGAAAGAATTTTTCCTATCACGCCGAAAAAGCCTTCCAGCCCGAAGCGGTCAATAAATCGCAGTGCCCCAAAGGCGGGAATCAGCACGCAGAGCTTGTCATAGGTGTCAAGATCGTCATAATCTCCTACATTTTCGCTGATACAGAATATGTAGGAGAGGATAAGCAGTACAGCTGTGACGATCCACCAGATACTGATTCCGCTGATAAATCCTAATACGACAAAGCCGACAAACCAGACTGCGCCGAGAATCCGGCTCTGACAGGCGGCATAGCCTACAACGAAGCCGGGAACCAGCATCAGACTGAACAGCCCTCCCACGGCAGTCCACACATCGGTATACATATTTGTGTATGCGCCCATGAAATTTTCGGGCAGGAGATAGATGCCGCCTGCCGCAAGCATCAGCACTACCATAAACGCCGTGCCGAATAATAGTGTTATGACTTTTTTGAACATAGTTTTCCCCCTTGTCCGCTAAGATACTTGTGTTTCTGTCCTCGGTATGCAGTTTTCAATTGCATCACAATTATGGTAATTTTTATTATATCATAATAGTATTGCAAATGCATGCAAACGACCGCATAACGTGCCGCTTTTATACAAAATAATATAATACTTCTCCCCCTCTTGCATTTCTTTCCCCTTTATGCTATACTTAACCTTAACCGAATATCGAAAATACGGTACGAAAGGCTTTTTGCCCGGTAGGTAATAGGGAATCCGGTGAGAATCCGGAGCAACCGTCATTACTGTATCTGAGCCTATGCTCACAAGTCAGAATACCCCCGTATTTTTCGGCATTGTCTCTTGGACGAGGAAGAAGTACAGCCGATCTTCAGCTAAGGCTGTACCTTTATGCTTTTTTGGCATATCCGTATGGCTTATGTTTGCTGTGCTTAAAGATCAGTTGTGCTTTCACTTTTTTTGGTGAAGGCATTTTTTATTGCCGTTTTTCGTATTTGTTTACGGAGGTGACGTTATGGCGGACGAAAAAATGAGCAAGGCTGTCGCTATGCTTTGCGAAAAGTATGAACAGCTTGGCACTCTGCCCAAACGCTCCGATTTTACTCCAAGCGAAGTCTGCTTTATAAAGCAGAAGCTGGGTCCGTGGACAAGGGCGCTTGAAGCCGCAGGGCTGAAAGAGCCTCCTGCGGTTTCAGCAAAGGAGAAAAGCCGTGAAAAGCGTGAACGCTCCAGACAAAGAAGAAAAGCGGCAAAACGCAGATTAGACGGTTAAGCCTTACGGCAAAAAAGAATAAAGGAAGGTAAAACTATGACAAATGTAAAGAAATTTACAGCAAAAGTGACAGCTTTACTGCTGGCGCTTTCACTGGCACTGCTGTCAGTACCGCAGGTGAGCTTTACTGTATTTGCCGATGACGACCTCGGAAGCGTCCGTGTTATTGTAGAAAACACAACGTTTACCGAAGCGGTCAGCGGCGGTAACGCTCCTGCATGGACAGGTACCAAGATTGACAAGTGGGTATCGCTTGACAAGACCTCAAGTGCAATGACCTGCATAAAGGACGCTATCGAAAGCTCCGGCTTTACTCAGAAGGGCGCAGATGATGGCTACATAAGCGAGATCGCAGGCCTTGCGGCGTTTGACGGCGGCTCGATGAGCGGCTGGATGGGTACGCTCAACGACTGGTTTACAAACGAGGGCTTCACAGCCTATACCGTTGCTAACGGCAAGCTCGTAAGCGGCGATGAGATCCGTATGCAGTACACTATGGACTGGGGTGCAGACCTCGGCAGTGACTGGAGCGGTACAGATACATCGCTTAAAGCGATAAGCAGCGATTACGGCACGCTTTCCCCCGAATTCAGTGCAAAGACCTATAATTATACTCTTACTGTTCCTTTCGGCACAAAGAGCATCAATTTCCGTCCTACCGCACTGAACAAGAATTTCAAGACGGTAAGCAAGATCGGCGACAAGACGCTGAGCCTTACAAAGCCTACTGAAATAAAGGACGGCGATGTTATCACCGTTACGGTAGGTGAGGGTGCAACAGCAAGCACTTATAAGGTAACAATAAAGGAGGGCACAAGACCCACCGCACGTTTTGACAGCTTTGCACTTTCGGCTTTCTCGCTTGACGGCTGGGACAATGACGCTTTCGACCCCGAAAAGCTCGAATATGATGTAAAGATAAAGTCTTACAGCACATCATCTTTCTATATCAACAGCGGAACTAAGTTCAACAAGGATCTGCTGAAGTGCTATGCGGTATACACCGATATAAACGGAGTTGCACAGAGAAACGAGATAAAGTCCGGCAGCTTCAACAGCATTTCTAATATTCCTTTCGGCTTGACTAAGCTGATTTTAGAGCTTTGCTACATTGACGATGAAAGCATAAAGACGCAGTATGTGTTCAACATAACACGTCCCTATGACTACACTGCGGAAATCGCAAGCACAAGCGGCATCACGCTTGTTCCTGCCGGCAGAGAGCTGTATGCGACAAAGTACAACGGCTTTGCAGAAGGAACGGTTTTCAGAAATGACGAAAACGGCAATGTGACCGATACGACCGGCACAAACGCAGAATGCCACAGCTACACAGCCTATGTTTTGGGAGGCACCGACAGCGTTGCACTTACTCTCAAGGGCAAAACCGCAAACGTTCATTTCAGAGCAAAGGCTGACGGCGAATATACAGAGCTTAAAAGCGGCGAAACAACTCCCGCATATTCCTTCGGCAAGGACGGCACTGTTACAGTATCAATAGATGTGGTTTCGGACGGCGATTATCTTACAGACAAGTTTGATGACGCAGACAAGATAACAAGCTACAAAATAAAGCTCGTAAAGGCTGACGTTTCTATAAAGAACGTACACTTTACAGAGCTTAAAAGCGAACACGGCGATATGTATCCCGCATTCGACCCGTCACTTCTCAGCTATAATATAGTTATAGCAAATGACGCAGAATTCCCCACAGTATATTTCAAGGTTGCCGACGGTTGCACAGTTAAGATAGGCAACGATGCCGCAACAGCAGATGAAAACGGCGTTTACAGTCTTGTTACCAAGAGCGCAAACACTACTGTAACGGTAACAGACGGCACTCTTTCAGAAAGCTATACTGTCAAGGCTACAAAGAGAAGCAAGTATGACGTACCCGACAAGGTCGTTGATTATCTTTGCATCAACAGCCAGTACACCAACGTTTCCTACGGTGTAGGCCCCGAGCAGACGCTCGCAGGCACTATAAAATCACTCGGTAACTTCGGCGGTTATATCACATATTACTATGAAAACCCAGTAACAGATGACCCCTCAAACCCCTACGGCCTTGACTTCTACGCTTACGGCAACAGCTTTGTAAGCGGCGGAAGTGCGGCTGAAAGCGGACAGGTATATGTTTCTGAGGACGGCAAAACATGGTATGCGCTCGCAGGAAGTGAGCATTTCGAAGATACAACCATCACCGATTACGAAGTAACATACAAAAAGACAGCCGACGGTAAAACAAGCTGGACAGACAATCAGGGCAACTCAAACGACGGCTCAAAGCAGACAGGCAGATGGGTTTCACCCAGCGTTTACTATATGAACGATCTTGCAAAGGGCGATACTGTCACACTCAGAGGCGTTGTTATCCCCAGCGTTCAGGGCAGTATACAGGGCGACAGCTCCACAGCTTCCTTTGTAGGCACGACAAGGTTCGGCTATGTTGACTACTTCAAGAACGGCACGATAGGCACTAATGTAAACGCATACAGCGAAAATGCCGAATCAAACGGTTTCGACTTAAAGTGGGCGGTAGATGAAAACGGCAACCCCGTTACATTCAAAAACGGCGTTCACTATATAAAGATACAGACAGCAAGCAACATCTGGGCAGGCGTATTCAACGAGAAATCGACAGAGGTTTCTTATGTTGTAAGAACAACTGCAAACGAGGAAGAGGTCGGCACGACAGCACTTCCCGGAAAAATAGTCTTAACAGACGCAAACGGCAAGACAATAAAGGAAATCACTCCCGATGATAACGGTGTTTACGAGATAAGCACAGGTATCGAGGAAAGCGTGAACGTTTCCGTATCCGGCGCTGACGATGATAACATTTATATCAACAATCAGCGTGCAGCATCCGGCACAGAGGCTAAAATCGCACTTGATCAGTCTGAAATAAAGGTTGTCAGAATAATCGTTCAGAACGGCGAAAAACAGCCCGTATACGCTTACCTGAAGCTCGTTCCCAATGATGTAAAGGCGGCTGAGCAGGTTGAAGAGCTTATTGACGCTATAGGCGATGTAACGCTCGACAGTTATGACGACATCACAGCGGCAAGAACGGCTTATGACAAACTCAGCGACAACGCAAAGGCACTTGTAGGAAACTACGAAACCTTAACAGCCGCAGAAGAAGCTCTCGCTAAGGCTGAGGCTGACATTATAAGCAATGCGATAAAGGCAATAGATGCAATCGGCAATGTAACCGCTGACAGCAAGGATAAGATCAAAAAGGCAAAGGACGCTTACTCGGCAGTTCCCGAGCGTTTAAGAGATAAGATCACAAATTCGGATACTCTTGACAAGGCAACAGAAAGATTTGCCGTTATCGACACGATAAAGCAGGCAGGCACAAAGAGCAAGGATCACTTCGACACTGTTCTCGGCACTCTTGCGGATAACGATATCTACCCCGTTCAGTCTATCGGCGGTGAATGGTCGGTTATCGCACTCGCAAGAGCAGGAAAGCTCTCTGCCGACAAGGCGGCAAAATACTACAGCGAGCTTTGTGAAGCAGTAAAGGCTAACGGTTCAGACAGACTTTCTGACAGAAAGCCTACGGAGAACGCAAGAGTTATAATCGCTCTGTCCTCACTCGGAAAGAATTCCGCAGACATCGCAGGCCATAACCTGCTGAGCGGTCTTGACGATATGGACTATATCACATCGCAGGGTATCAATGCGGTTATATTCTCACTTATAGCATTCGACACTACAGATTACAGCGCAAAGACGCACGATGAGCTTATCGCTTATATTGTTGACAATATGACGGGCAAGGGCTGGGCGCTCGCCGGCGATACCGCAGATGTTGACCTTACGGCTATGGCTATACAGGCTCTCGCTCCCTATGCGGCTGACGAGAAGGTAAATGCGGCTATAGACAGCGGTCTTGAGTTCCTTGCAGAATCTCTTGACGAGAACGCAAGATATGCAAACGGCAGTGAAAGCACCTCGCAGGTACTTATCGCACTTGCCGCTCTCGGCATCGACCCGCTAACAGATTCAAGATTCATCGTTGACGGCATCACGCTTATCGACGCACTTGAAAGCTACGCTACAGAAAACGGCTACAGCCACACGCTCGGCGGCGAAGAAAACTATATGGCTACCGAACAGGCGGCGCTCGCTCTTACAGCTTATGAGCTTTCAAAGGACGGCTCTTCACTTTACGAAATGTCTGCGAAGGCTGAGCCGACAGAACCCGAAAATCCCGATACGCCCGCACAGCCCGGCGATTCTGTAAAGCCCGGCGACTGCTCAGGCAAGCCCGAAGATAAAAACGATCCCATAAATCCCGGTACAGGCGTACTTGTAACAGGCGGTATGGCAGTTCTCATCTCAGGCGCAGTTATGCTTGTTTCGAAGAAAAAGCGCAAATAAGTAAAACTATTATGTAAATGCTTGTTCCGTACCTGTTTTTATGATAAAATAGGTGCGGAACAATTTTTACATAACCGATATTTCACGGAGAAAAAATGAAAGCTTTTTTTGATAAATACAAATATATACTCGGTCTTGGGCTGGCTCTTGTCGCTGTGGTAATAATTGCGGTAGTTTCCGCCGTTGCAGGAAAAGATGCCGCCGAAAACAGCGGTATATCATACGTTACCCCCGAAACATCATCGTTTACAACCGTAGAAAGCCTTGTCGCAACAACCGCTTTTCAGACAGACGGCAATTCTCAGACAACGCCCGCAACAACCGTTACGGACACTTCTTCACAAACCTTACCTGAAAGCGAAAAGCCGGAAACAACGGCAATAACCTCTGTCGCATCAACATCATCTACCGCCGCAGACATTTCAAAGCCAACCGAAAAGCACGTTTTCACATCCGCCCCGACATCTTCGGCAAGTCCGGCATCTTCAAAAGTCACAACAGTATCAACCGCTTCATCTGTAATATCAACGACCCCGAAGCCAGACAAGCCAATAAAGAAATATGACAACACCTGCACATTCGTTATAGAGTGCAAAACCATACTCAACAACAAGGATAAACTGAAAAAAGGACTTGAAAAGTACGTTCCCGATGATGCCGTAATATTCAGCAAAACGGTCGGATTCGACAGCGGCGAAAGCGTATACGATATACTCCGCCGTATCTGTGACGAAAACAGTATTCAGATGGAGGCAAGCTACACCCCTGCGTTCAGCTCATACTATGTCGAGGGTATCAACAACCTTTACGAATTCGACTGCGGACAAGGCTCAGGCTGGATGTACAGCGTAAACGGCGTTTTCCCGAACTACGGCTGTTCATCGTACAAGCCCGTAAACAACGACAAGATAGCGTTCCGCTATACCTGCGAGCTTGGCTACGACCTTCAAAACTAAGGAGCAACAATGGAAAGAACACACCCTGTAACAGCGGCAATGTATTTTCTGTCGGTGATACTGATAACCGCAATAGTGCAAAGCCCCGTCTTTATGGCGGAGGCTCTTGTCTGCTCTGCCGTTTTTGCTTTTTTACTGAACGGAAAAACCGCCGCAAGAACGCTTTTTGTAATGCTGCCTATGACACTGCTTGCGGCGGTTATAAATCTTCTGTTTTCAAACAGAGGCATAACCGAGCTTGCAAAGTTACCGAGCGGCAACAGTATCACACTTGAAACGCTTATTTTTTCGCTGTTTACAGGCGCTATGACAATATCGCTCATAATGTGGTTTATCGGACTTAACAAGTGTATGACAAGCGACAAAACGGTATATCTTCTCGGAAAAGCACTGCCGTCACTCGCTTTGCTGTTATCAATGACACTACGTTCAGTGCCTATGTTTGCAAGACGGGCAAAGCAAGCGGCGGCGGCCCAGCGTTTTGTAGGAAACGATATATACGAGGGCAACTTTAGAAGCCGTATCAGAAGCGGTGTTCACGTTCTCTCCGTTGCTGTAACGGATACCCTTGAGCATAGCGCATATACCGCCCGCTCTATGAAATACAGAGGTTACGGTACAGCAAAACGTACAGCCTACAGCATATTCAGATTCGCACCGTCCGACTTTATTATAATGTCTGTTACCGTGATATGCACAACCGCAATTATTATTCTTTTTGCAAGCGGTAAAGCCTATTATCTCTATTATCCCGAATTTATCCTGCCGCTGACAGCTTTCGATATTTCTGCGGATGTTTTCTGGCTCATACTCTGTGCGATGCCTGTTGCAGCCGAGCTTTATTCACGTTTTAAACGGAGGGAAAGAAATGGAGCTTTATAATATTTCAAATCTGTCATATTCCTATCCCGGCTCGGACATGAACGCACTCTCCGATATTTCGCTTAAAATAAACAAAGGAGAATTCGTAATACTCTGCGGCAGCTCGGGAAGCGGAAAATCCACCCTTTTAAATCTTATGAAAGCGCCTGCCGACGCAGGAACGCAAAAAGGAAAAATTTCTTTCAGCGGTCATTTTGCCGGCTTTGTCACGCAGTTTACCGACGAGCAGATCGTCTGCGACAAGGTTTGGCACGAACTTGCCTTCGGTGCGGAAAGCATAGGACTTTCACAAAACGAAATACGCTCGCAGGTTTCACAGACCGCATTGTTCTTCGGCATAGAGGACTTGCTGTACTGCGACTGCGACAAGCTCTCGGGCGGTCAGAAGCAGATGATCAACTTAGCGTCTGTAATGGCTATGAATCCCGATGTACTGCTCCTTGACGAGCCGCTGTCACAGCTTGACCCTATTGCTTCCACGCAGTTTATTTCTCTGCTTGTGAGAATAAACAAGGAGCTTGGTACGACCGTGATTGTTGCGGAGCATCAGCTCGGCGGTCTTTTGTCCGTTGTAAAGCGTGTGGTTATGCTCGACAACGGCAAGGTGTGTCACGACGGCGACGCAAGCTCTCTTACAGAGCATCTGTCAGAAAACAATCACCCTATGCTTTTTGAAATGCCGGCAGGTGTAAGAGCAAGCGCATCTGTCAGCAATGTTCTTCCACTGCTTGACGTTCCCTCCGCTAAGAACTGGTATACATCCTACGGCGAAAATCACAGGCTCGTATCACCTGCCGCCGCAGACGATACGCTGTCGGAAGAAAGCTGTATATCCGTTAAAAATCTGTCTTTCGGCTATAAGAACAGCAAAAGAGATATTATAAGAAACCTTTCGCTTGACATAAAGCAAGGGAGCATAACCGCAATAGTGGGCGGAAACGGCGCAGGAAAATCGACCCTGCTAAGCCTTATCTGCGGTACGCTCAAGCAAAACAGCGGAAAAATAATGATAAGCGGCGGAAAGATAGGTTTTCTTCCGCAAGACCCTACCCTGCTTTTCAATAAGGAAACGCTCAGAGAAGAATTTGCCGGAAATGCCGATGAAATAGCCACCGCATTTAATCTTACGCACCTGCTGTCACGTCACCCGTTTGACTTATCCGGCGGGGAGCGGCAGAAGGCGGCGCTCGCAAAGCTCGTTTCCTACGGTGCGGATATACTTCTTCTTGATGAGCCGACTAAGGCGGCGGACGCAGTATATAAGCAGATGTTCTCGGCATTATTGAAACAGCTTAAAGCAGACGGGAAAACGATTGTGATCGTCAGTCACGATATGGATTTCTGTGCCGAAACGGCGGATATATGCGCCCTGCTTTTTGACGGCGAAATAAGCGTATCTCTGCCGCCGTCACAGTTCTTTGCCGATTCTTCATTCTTCACAACAGACAGTGCGAAAATTGCCAAAAACGTATGCGATAATGTTTACACTGTCGCAGGGCTTATAGCTTCTCTCGGAGGAAGGGCTGAAAACTACGGCGATCTCTCCGGACGTTTTCACGATATAAAAGGCGATAAGCCCGACACAGCAGTACCGCAACGCAAAAAACGCAAAAGGCTCTCGGTTTTCCGAAAGGTAATGCTTTCGCTCGGCAGCGTCGGATTTATTTTTATGCTTTTAGCCGGTACCGGCATATTTCCTTTTGAGATACCGTCAGAGCCGTTCTGGCTGCAATATGCGTTGCTGTGCGTTCCTATGATTATGCTTATAATCGGCGTTGCCCCGAAAAACTCAATGGCAAAGCCGCCCGTAACCGCAAAAAAAGTAACTCCGTCCGATATTGTTGCAGGCGTTATAACCGCCGTTCTTATTCCTTTCACAGTGATACTCGGCACACTTTTTATCCCTAACGGCACAAGAAAGCATCTGCTGATAATTCTTGCCGTGCTTGTCGAGTGCCTTGCCGCTTTCTTTATCAGCTTCGAAAAAAAGAAGCCGTCCGCAAAGGATATTGCGGTGCTTGGCGTGCTTTCTGCGGCGGCTGTCGCAGGAAGGGAGCTTTTCTTTATGTTTCCGCAGTTCAAGCCCGTTGCCGCAATTGTTATTATAAGCGGAACGGCGCTCGGTGCGCAGGCAGGCTTTCTTGTCGGTGCGGTTTCCATGCTTGTATCGAATATGCTGTTCGGTCAGGGTATGTGGACGCCGTGGCAGATGTTTGCAATGGGGCTTCTTGGCTTTTTTGCAGGTATCATCTTCTTGAAAAAGCGCAACACGCTCGCCCTTTGTATCTACTCCTTCCTGTCAGTCCTCGTTA
>ULTO01079407.1_pt1 | contig 59574 bp, 52 predicted proteins | sample 1957601 | NCBI WGS metagenome assembly ULTO01 (sample SAMEA4835734, study PRJEB28245) | human gut metagenome | biome: gut microbiome; material: fecal sample | place: Denmark | collected 2008 | reverse complement strand
GTGGACATGGCGGAAGGCCTGCCCTGTATCGATATGGTAGGCTTTTTGGGCAGCGAGGTAAAAGAAGCTGCGGAAAGGGTCAGGGTAGCGGTCAAAAACGGCGGATATGCCATCCCGCCCAAGCGCTTTACCGTTAATCTGTCTCCGGCGGGAATCAGAAAGGGCGGCTCAGCCTTTGACCTGCCCATAGCTATCGGTATTCTGGAGAGCATGGGCGTGATAAAAGCGGATAAAAGAAAGGAAATGCTTGTGGCAGGAGAACTGGGGCTTGACGGGACTGTCCGGAGCATTAAGGGGATCCTGCCCATAGTTCTTGCGGCAAAGGAACGGGGAATTGAAACCTGCATACTTCCCGAGGCAAACCGGAAAGAAGGGGAATGCGTGGGAGGCATCAGGGTAATCGGCGTCAAAACCTTGGGGGAAGCCATTGCCGTTATGGAAGATCCGCTGAAGTACGGAAGGAAAAAAGGGAAAAAGCTTCGGCCGGATATGGCGCCTTTCGGGGAAAACGCGGATTTTGAAAATATCATAGGGCAGCCTTTGGCAAGAAGGGCGGCGGAGATAGCGGCGGCAGGCTTTCATAATCTGCTCTTAACGGGACCGCCCGGAACGGGAAAATCCCTGATCGCTTCTGCAATACCGGGAATCCTTCCGCCCATGAGTGAGGAAGAAATGCTGGATACTTCAAAAGTTTACAGTGTGGCGGGGCTGTTGGATGAAAAACGGTATTTTATTACCGGCCGCCCATTTTTAAATCCCCATCATACCATTACGCCCCAGGCTTTAGTGGGCGGAGGGGTAATACCCCGTCCCGGGGCCGTGTCCCTGGCAAATCATGGAATCCTGTTTTTGGACGAGCTGCCTGAATTTAAGAGGCAGACACTGGATATGTTAAGACAGCCCCTTGAAAACGGAGAGATAACCATTACAAGGAAAAACGGAAATTATACCTATCCCTGTGATTTTATGCTGGTTGCTGCAATGAATCCCTGTCCCTGCGGCTATTATCCCGATCTAAAGCGGTGCAGCTGCACGGATCTGGAGGTAAAAAGGTACAGCGGCAGGGTGTCGGGGCCCCTTTTGGACAGGATCGATCTAAGGGTGGGAGTTTTGCGCAATACCTATGAACAGGTCAAAAGCTTTCGGAAGGAAGAAAGCAGCGGGGAAATACGGATAAGGGTAACGGCTGCCAGAAAGCGTCAGATGGAAAGAAACGGACCGGGAATGTTTAACAGCAGGATTCCGGTTACCGGCCTAAAAAAGTTCTGTACTCTTACGCAGGAGGCGGAGACGATGGCGGGGAAATATTATTCCGCCATGGACATGAGTATCAGAGGCTATCACAGACTTTTGCGGGTGGCAAGGACCATTGCGGATCTGGAAGGCAGTTCGTCTATAGAAGAAAAACACATTATGGAGGCAGCGTCATACAGGGGAGCGCTATAAAAAGCATAGAAGAACGAAAAGAGAGAGGAATGAAAATGACAAAGGCAGAAGAGAAGGCGTGGCATAAAGAGTGCGCCTATGGGTATTTTTGGGAAAGCATTTCCGGAATCGGGGTAAAAACAATAAAAAGCCTTTACGAAAGATACGGCAGTTATGAGGGGATGTATTGCGCCCATGATGGCGCAGGGCTTAAAGGAGCCCAAAGAGAGACTTTTTGCCGGCAGAAAGAAAAATGGAATGTAAAGGAGGAATATAACAGGCTGCTTCATAATAAAATATGGTGTATTCCCTTATATCTTTCAGGCTATCCGGACAAGCTGAAAGAGATCCACAGGCCTCCGTCGGCATTATTTGTGAAGGGCAGGCTGCCGGACGGGGACGAGCCGGCAGTAGCGGTGGTGGGCGCCAGGAACTGTTCTCCTTACGGGAAGATCATGGCGGAAGAAATCGGGAAAGTTTTGGCGCAAAATAAAATACAGGTCATCAGCGGCCTTGCAAGGGGGATCGACGGGATCAGCCAGCAGGCGGCCATGGAAAGCGGCGGCGCTTCTTTTGGGGTCATGGGATGCGGGGCGGATATCTGTTATCCACAGGAGAATCAATTGATTTATGAGCAGTTATCCGAAGGAAAATGTAAAGGAGGCATTTTAAGTGAGTTTATGCCGGGGACAAAACCTTTAAGCGGGCATTTCCCTCTGCGGAACCGTATTATCAGCGGACTTTCCGATGTCCTGGTGGTTGTGGAGGCAAAGGAAAGAAGCGGAACCTTTATTACGGTGTCCGATGCCCTTGAGCAGGGGAAGGATGTTTATGCGGTGCCCGGAAGGCTTTTGGATCCTTTGAGCTACGGATGTAACAGGCTGATAGAAGAAGGGGCTTTCCTGCTGTACGACCTGGATCGTTTTATAGAGAATCTGCTGGAACGGTACGCTTATCGAAAAGACCGTATTGTGGAAAAAGAAAGCGCTGCTTTTCAAAAAGAAATGTTAACAAATTGTGAATGTGAAAAAAGAGGGAAAAAGGACGTTTTTACCGGATTAGAGCGCAAAATACTGGAAATTCTGGATATACAATATGTATCTGCAGGAGACGTTCTGTATGCTTTGGGGGATTATTCCACCGGGGAAATCCTGGCCGCTTTGTCAACCCTTGAGTGCTGCAAAAGAGTGGAATCGAAAGGCAGTTTTTACAGAAAAGTAATCTGATTGCCATAAAATTTTCGTCAAAGTGCATTAAAATAAATATAAAATCTTGTGCAATAAGGAGAAAACATTCTGGAGTAAAAGGCTTGCGATTGATAATTTTACGTGCTAAAATGTTAACATAAATTTAGAATTGTGTTTTACTATGCCTTTCTTTAATGAAAATTTAATTGATTTTTTACATTTTTAACAATTAGTTAGCAGAAAAGACATAAAACGCAACCCAAAAGTGACAGATTAAGGGGTATTGACTATGAGTTTATCAGGCAGAAGGAAAATGAGAATTGGAGATGTCCTGTTATCAGAGGGTGTCATCACTCCCGAAAAACTGGACATGGCTCTTGAACTCCAGAAAGAGAAGAAAAAACGTCTGGGCGAAATTCTGGTAACGGAAGGTTTTGTTACGGACGACATCATGGCGGATGCGTTAAGCCACCAGCTGCATCTGGACAGGGCAAATTTACAGGATACCCGCATACCGGACGATCTGATTTCCATGTTCGATGTGGATATATTAAAGAAATATACGGCGATTCCCTATTGCTACGATGACAGGAATGTAAACATCATCAGAGTGGCCATGGCGGATCCCATGGATATGCTTGCCATCGACGATCTGTCCATGGTTACCAACCGCATGATCGATCCTATGGTGGCGACACCCCAGGAGATCATGGTCGCTATCGATAAGTATTACGGCAATGCGGAGGCGATCAAGGCGGCCAGCGATTATGAACAGGAGCGGAGCGATCTGTTCGAAGAAGACGAAATGGACAAGATGATTAACGAGGACGTTAACAATTCTCCCATCGTCCAGCTGGTAAACAGCATGATCGAACAGGCGGTAAGACAGAGGACTTCCGATATTCATATTGAAGCACTTGAAAGGAAAGTGCGTATCAGATACCGTATTGACGGCGCCCTCCACGAGAGGATCACATATAACATCAAATTGCTCCCTGCCATTGTGGCCAGATTGAAGGTTGTAGGCGGCATGGATATTTCGGAGAAGAGGAAGCCTCAGGACGGACGTATCACTTCTTTTGTAGACAACAGGGAGTATGATATCCGTGTATCTATTCTTCCTACCGTATACGGCGAGAAGGTCGTTATGCGTATTACCAACAAGAACGCATTGACCAGGGATAAATCGGAGCTTGGTTTCGGGGAACACGATCTTAGGATGTTTGACCACATCCTGAAAAACCCTCACGGCATCATTCTTGTAACGGGGCCTACAGGTAGCGGTAAATCCACCACCCTGTATACGGCGCTCAGTGAATTAAATAAAGAGGACGTTAACATTATCACGGTTGAGGACCCTGTAGAGGCCAATGTGGCGGGAATCAATCAGGTACAGACCAACGTAAAGGCGGGACTTACCTTTGCCAGCGCCCTTCGTTCCATTCTCCGTCAGGATCCGGACATCATTATGATCGGTGAGATCCGTGACGAGGAAACGGCGCAGATCGCAGTACAGGCTTCCATTACAGGCCACTTAGTCGTAAGCACCCTGCATACCAACTCTGCAGCCAGCACCGTAACACGTCTGGCGGACATGGGACTTCCCAATTATATGATCGCAGACGCTACGGTGGGTATCATTGCACAGCGTCTGGTAAGGCGTTTGTGCCCCAGATGCAAAAAGAAGGTTCTTGCGGATGAAGAGCAGTTAGAGCTTCTCGGAATGCCTCAGGGAACGGAACTTGAGATTTATGAGCCTGTGGGATGTTCCGGATGCGATAACAACGGCTATAAAGGACGAATCGGTGTTTACGAGATCATGGAGATCACGCCCGGAGTCCGGAAGGTAATTGCCGCAGGAGAAGATGCGGAACATATCAAGCAGGCGGCATTAAAGGACGGCATGAGGACGCTGCGTATGTGCGCTACCCAGTATGTATTGGACGGTATCACGTCGGTATCGGAAATGATCAAGGTTTCATTTGATTCATAAGAAAAATAAAAAAGACTCTTTTAAAACTAAGAGAAAGAGGAGGAGAAACAGTGGCTAGTTTTTCATATGTTGCCATTGACAGCAAGGGCAAACAGGTAAAAGGTTCCGTGGAAGCGGACAATCAGGGAAAGGCAGCTGAATCCCTGAAAAGAGACGGTATGACGGTTATTGAGCTGAAGGAACAGAACGCTCTTAACAAGGATATCAATTTGGGAGGACTTTTCAAGAAAAAAGTCAAGATCAGAGATTTAAGCCTTTTCTGCAGACAGTTCGTAAGTCTGCACAGGGCGGGCGTTACCATCATGGAATCCATGAGGATGCTTACGGAACAGACCGAAAATCCCACACTTCAGGAGGCGCTTATGGAGGTTTCCACCAGTGTACAAAAGGGCGAGACCCTTGCCAACTCCATGAAGCTTCGGGCGGACGTTTTCCCACCGCTTCTAATACATATGGTAAGCGCCGGCGAGGCATCCGGAAGTCTGGACGTGGCATTTGAACGAATGGCTGTACAGTTTGAAAAAAGCGCTAAGATCAATGCCATGATCAAAAAAGCGATGGTTTATCCCATTATGGTTTTGGTAGTGGCGGTAGTGGTAGTCATTGTTATGCTGACTTTTGTAGTACCTACCTTCATGAGTATGTTTGCGGATATGGAAATTGATATGCCCAAGATCACATTGATGGTAGTTGCGGCTTCAGAATTCATGCAGGCTCATTGGATCATAGTAGTCGGCGTTATTGCGGCTCTGGTAGTTTTCTTTAAATGGTTTAAGAAGACGCCGACGGGAGAGGGGCTCATTAATAAAGCGGCGATCAAGCTTCCGCTCTTTGGCGATTTAACGGTTAAATCCAGTTCCGCAAAGTTTGCAAGGAACTTATCCACTATGCTTGCCGCTGGTATTTCCATGCCGGATGCGGTTCAGATCGTGGCGGATACCATGAACAATGTGTTCTACAGAGAATGTATGTTAAATGCCAAAAATGACGTTATGCAGGGTGTTCCTTTATCCACACCTTTGGAGAAATCCGGTTTATTCCCTCCCATGGTATACCATATGACCAGGATCGGCGAGGAAACCGGTAATACGGAAGATATGCTTGATACGCTGGCAAATTATTATGAGGAAGAAGTGGAAATGGCAACCCAGTCCTTGATGGCTGCGTTGGAGCCCCTTATCATTATTGTTCTTGCCGGCGTCTGCGGTACCATTATCGGTGCGGTCATCGCACCTATGGGCGCAATGTACGAAGGCTTAGACAGCCTGTAAAATTCGGTTAAAGGCCCGTTTAGTAGGGGAGCGGGCTTTTAATATAAATAAAGTAGTCAAAATTAAAAAGGAGAGATTATCATGAAAAAGATGAATAACAAAGGTTTCTCATTAGTTGAGTTAATTATCGTTATTGCCATCATGGCGATTTTGATCGGTGTTTTAGCACCTCAGTATTTAAAATATGTAGAGAAATCCAAAATATCTTCTGATAAAGATACATTGGATTCCGTATATCAGGCTTGTACAACAGCAGCAGCAGATCCTGATCTTTCAGCAAGTGTTCCGGGTGCCCAATCTTGGACAGCTTTTACTTCAATTGTAACTGGTGATTGGGGTTCGGAGGTTCTTACAACTTTAGGCTTACAGACTCCGTCTTCACTTTCTCCGAAACTGAAATCAAAGACCTGTAAGAATAATCCTGTACAGGTATCTGTAGACAATATGGGCAATTTCTACGTAAGCTGTAGTTCTATTCAGATTCCTGAACAGTAAGATTTAAAGCACAAGGAGACATTCCCCTATGACCACTGAATCATGGATATTTGAGATGATCATATATGTGGTAATATTTCTTTACGGAATCGTAATAGGCAGCTTTTTAAATGTCTGTATATTACGGATTCCGTTAAAGGAAAGTATCGCAAGGAGAAGAAGCCATTGTATGCATTGCGGCTATCAGCTTAAATGGTATGATCTGGTTCCTTTGTTCTCGTATATTTTTCTTGGTGGTAAATGTCGAAAGTGCAAAGAACATATATCCCTCCAGTATCCTCTGGTTGAGGCGTTAAACGGAGTCTTATATGTACTGATTTTTTTAGTAAACGGTTGGAGTATAGATTCAGTTATATACTGTTTATTAGGATCGGCGCTGATCGTACTTAGCGTCATCGATTTTAGAACTTATGAGATTCCTTTTGGAATCAACTTGTTTATACTGGCACTGGGACTGATTCATCTCATATTCCACTTAGGGGATTGGGTGGATTATGGAATCGGTCTCCTTGCTGTCAGTACCTTTTTGGGAATCATATTTTGGATAACAAAAGGCGCTGCCATCGGCGGCGGCGACGTAAAATTGATGGGAGCGGCAGGATTGCTGCTCGGGTGGAAATTGTCCATTGTGGCTTTTCTTGCAGGCTGTATTTTGGGTTCGGTCATACATCTGATACGCATGAAGGTATCGGGGGCTGAACGAGTACTTGCTATGGGACCGTATTTGGCGGCGGGCATTATGCTTGCTGCATTATGGGGGAACGAATTTTTAAGCTGGTATTTAGGTTCGTTTACAAACCCGGTCGGGTAACGGACTTTATATATATGAAATAAAGATAAATCATGGAAGCAGTGTATTCCATATCAGGGAGGTAAATCATGGCAAAGGCACAAAGAGTACTTAGCATTGAAATTGGATATTCTTTGACACAGGTTTGTGAAATGGATTTCCAGTCAAAGCATCCGAAAGTATATGGGGTTTTCAGTATGAAAACGCCGGAGGGGATTTTGGATGACGGATTTATTAAGGTAACGGATGAGTTTGTAAATGACTTGAAATCCTATATTACCGCAAACGGGATGATTGCGAAGAAAGTAATTTTTGCAGTATCCTCTACAAAGATCGCAAACAGAGAGGCAATGATTCCTTTTGTAAAAGAAAAAATGCTTCGGGATATGATTATGACCAACATTACGGATTATTTTCCGGTTGATCCTTCTCAGTATCAGTTCGCACATACTATTATGGATACAGTGGAGGATGATGCAGGCGCAAAGCAGTACCGTATCATGATCATGGCTGCTCCGTCGGATATCTTGAACGGATATCATGACCTTGCCAAGGCTCTTGGGTTAGAGCTGGCATCTATTGATTACAGCGGTAACAGTATTTTCCAGGCATTGCGCCACAGGTTTGCCACAGGTGTTAATCTGACGGTCAAGATCGATGAGCGGTCTTCCCTTTTGACCGTTACCAATAAAGGCGTTATTACCATGCAGCGTGCGGGCATTTACGGCGCTGACCAGATCGTAGATATCCTGATGGAGACGGATGTTTACGGAGAACCTCTTACCTATGAGGGAGCAGTAAAAACCCTTCGTAGGAACAATCTTGTTATGAGAGAAGAGGAAGAAGCGCTTCTTGCGGAAAAAGAGGAAGAGGTTCGCCAGTTAGAGCAGGCACAGCAGGATGCAATGAACTTGGCGGCAACAACGGGCGATACTTCCAAAGTGGCATCTGCAACCGTTGCGGCGAAGCAGGCGGGTTCCAATTTAAAGATGCTCCGCTTGAGAAGAGATGTTACCATCAGCTATCAGCAGTTGATCGGTTCCATTGTCCGTGTCATTGATTATTACAATTCCAAGAACAGGGACGCGGCCATCGATAATATTATCATTACCGGTATCGCAGCAGACTTCTGGGGATTTGCAGGGCTTTTGTCACAGGAACTGGGACGTAATGTAGAAGTATTAAAGGATCTGGCGGGCACCAATATCGACCAGGGCCTTCATTTACAGGGGGTATCCCTTGGCGATTACATTTCCGTTATCGGCGCAGGTTTAGGTTCAGTAGGATTTATGCCGGCGGAAATAAAGACGGACAAGAAAAAAGGCGGCGGCGGAAGCGCTAAAGATTCCTTAAGCAGTATTGGAAATAATGACAAACTTCCGTATATCGTTTTAGGCATCGGTACCGCAGCGGCCATTGTGATTACCGCCATGGCTCTCGTTCCTTATTTCCTTGTTAAAAATGAAAATGATTCCTTACAGGAGAGAAAGGCACAGCTTGCTCCTGTACAGGATACTTATAATGCATATATTTCAAAACTTGGTGATTATGATTACATATGTGCTTTGGATGAGGTAATACGCAACGATAACGATAAGCTGCCAGAAATCGTTGGAGATTTGGAGAGCAAAACTCCTTCGGAAGTCAGGGTTACTCATATGACGATTTCGGAGGAAGGTATTATAATGGATGTTGTTGCACCTAATAAATTTAATTTGGCTAGGACGTTGGTTGAATATAGAAGGCTACCTTATTTTGCGGAGGTTAATACAAAGGGATATGAGGATCAGATGGATGAAGGAACGGGTATTACAGTGACTAAATATACCATTGAATGTGTGTATGGCGACAATCCGTATTTGAGCCAGCCTGACGAAGAAGAGGCGGCTGAAGAGAATACAGAGCAACCGGTGTCTGACGATGAAGTTGTAGAAGAGTAGGAGGAACAGAAAATATGAAGGTTAAAAAGAGTGATTTAAATATTTTAATCATGTTGATTGGGGTGTTATTGGCAGTTCTTTCCTACTTTATAGTATATAATAGTTTCTCCGAAAAGAAAGATACTTTGGCAGCAGAAAACGTTACTTTACAGAACGAAGTTGACGAACTGCAGAAGCTGGCTGATAACAAACAGTTTTATATTGATGAAACAAATCGGATGGATAATGAAATTCAGGATATTATAAGTGGATTCCCTGGAGAAATCAGATCGGAAGACGAAGTTATGTATGCAGCTAATCTTGAGTTGATGCATGCTGTATGGGCTAAGGGATTAGTCATAGAAGATACCGAGATGGTACAGGTTGCGGCTCCGGTACAACAACAGCCCACAGAGGATGCTGTTGTAGAGGATACTGGTAACGGAACAGGCCAAGATGCAGTTGTTGCCACAGGAGGATTGAAGGATACTGTATTTTTGTATTCTTCTCCGTTTACACTCAATTATAAGGTTACATACCGCTCTTTTAAAGATATTGTACAGATGATTGTTACTTCCGATGAGCGTATGAGTATTAAAAATATTTCTTTAACTTATGATTCGCAGTACGGGTGCTTGGACGGAACTTTGGATGCCGTTGCATATACGGTTTCCGGCACGGATTATTTGTATAATGAACTTGATATTCCGGGTGTGAGACTTGGAACTGCGGATTTATTTAAATCAGGTACTATATTGGATTTGAGCAGACCAGAAAGCGGTAATGAGGCAGAGGATTCAGAAAACGCCGATGGGGCACAAGATTCTACTAACGCCGGCGAAGCACAAGGTTCTGAAAGTGCCAATAAAGAAGCAGCTAATTAGTCGATGATCAGTTAGGAGTTCTTTATGAAGAAAATCAAAAAGGACAACAGCGGTTTTACGTTAATTGAATTATTGATTGCAATTGTGATTATTGCCATTGTGTTAACACCGTTGTATCGAAATTTTAGACAATCTACATATTTGAATGGAAAAGCAAAGACAGCTATGGATGCAACCAATGTTGCCAGTAACCTGATGGAAGGGTTGAGTGCGTATACACCGGAAGAAATTATTCTGGGGTTTTACAGCAACGACAGTGTCTCAGGAAATATTCCGGGAAGACACAATACGCTTAATATTATGCCCAATGAGGTAACTGTGGCTGAATACGGGGATTTGACGGTGGCTACGGGCGGCTATGCGAAGGGATTCGTTACTTCCGATCTGCATTTGGGAGCCGGTCCTTATGATTATTCTACAGCAAATTATGCACAGGCTCTGGGTGCTACGGTTCCCCAGCCTTCTAAGGAGTATCTCAAAATAAAAGAAAGCCCTTCCGGAAAATATTATTTTTATGCAGAGGGAGTACATCAGGCAAGGGGTATTTATGACATCGTTGTAGAGTTGGATACTACTTATGAGACTGGCTTTTCCGGAGATTTTAATAAGGATGGAAATATTGATACGTCTGCCGCTGAGGTATATGGTATTAATGATTATAAGTCTGCATTGATCACAAATGTGAATCCTCTTTTTGACGGGGTCTATACGGAAAACATCAGCCAGCGTCAGAATGCTGCTGCCGCACTTTTAGCGAAGAAAACTGATCCTTGGACAAATCTGGAAGCTTCCGATCTTTATCCGGGAATGACCAGAACCGTGGCTGTTGTTATTGAGAAAGATCCTGCTACGGGATTTGTTACCGTTACTGTGCGTGATCATTATCAGATACTTTCCGATTTTTTAACCCCTGATAATCGTTGGATAAATATAGGAAGTGTTTTTGCAGGACAGACTTTGCATTATACGACTACGGATAAGTTGGTTTTTGATGGAAGTATATATAAGCAGGATCCCAGAAATGTTTACATATATTATAATGCGAATTATTATTCCAATAATACAAACTATTTGGATAAATTTTTGATTACTAATCCTGACCATGTACCTTTGGATATATATCTTGTCAGGACAAAATCTGCAGAAACGACAGATACGCTTGAAGATACTTATGCTTCTGAATTAACGATCCCGAATGCGACGGGAACCGACGGTTTTAATATTTATTCAAATTTAAGGGATAACATTTTGAAGACGAATGCGGAAAATGCAACATACCGCAGAGATTGTTCGCGATGTCGTACGACTATAAGGGGCAATACAATTTACAATCTTCCCAATGCAGACTATGATGCGGTTGTTCATGATACCGGCGGCGTAAAAATGGAAGCGGAGGATCGTATGTATGGTATTAAAATGTATGTATATGGAGAAGGTGCTGCAAATGCAGGATTTCCGCAAGAGATGCTGATCACGGAGTTTAGTGGAAGCTCATTGCAGTAAGAAAGGATGTTTGGCTGATGACGGCTGCTTGGAAAAGTAAGTTAAAAGAAAAATTAAAAGATAACAAGGGGTCTGCAATCGTTCTGGTAATCATAGCTATTGCGTTTGTGGGAACTCTGGTTGCCATGTTGGTATATATGGTATATTTCAACTATTTGATGAAATTTACCGATCGCACGGCCAAAAATAACTTTTATACAGCTGAAACAGCGCTGGAGATTATTAAGGCGGGAATGGAACAGGATGTATCGGATGCCATGGCTCTTGGATATTATGATGTTACATCCAATCATGCTGCTGATTCGGCACAGAATAAGCAGGCAGCTTTTGAAACTGCATTCCTAAAATATTTATGTGAAGATATAATAAATGTACAGGCGGCAAATATTGGAGATCTGGGAGCGATGCAGCAGCAGAATGTATATGATCCGGCTTATTTTGCTTTATACTGGGACAGAATTACCATGTTAGGAAATCCTGGATATGATGATTTTAAGATTGCTGCCAATGAAGGCGATGAAGGTGCCAGAATGATGACTTCAGCTTGGAATTCAGGGGCATATGGCAATCCTACCACGACAGATGGTGCGAATGGTATCAGAAACAACGGTCCAGTGGTAGTATATAATGGGGATACGGTGGAGTTTCGGAATGTAAGGGTTTCTTATACGGATGCGGACGGATTTGTTTCCATTATTCAGACCAATATTGTGGTGGAGACTCCGGAGGTAAGTTTTGCTTCAACTTTGAATCTGCCGGAGCTTGATACCTATTCTCTTATTGCATCAAATGGTATTTATAATGGTTATGGAAGAAGTGGAGCAACTAAAAAACCAGAGGTCAACGGTTCCCAGACAGATACCGTAGTGACCGGTAATGTATTTGGCGGGGAGAAGGGTATCTTTGTATACGGAATCAATGGACAGATTTCTTTTGAAAAAAAAGCAACGGATCCGGACACGAGAAATTATACGGTTACCGCTAATAGATTTAATGCTTTAACAGGACGTAATCAGTTGGATGCCGATAATCACAGTCCGGCAGCTACTCCCAGTATAAAAGTTGATGAGTTTTATGAAGTCTGGGCAAAAGATCTGTATGTGGAATCGGCATCTGTTGATATTGCGGGGAATTGTTATGTTAAAGATGACCTTACTACGGATGGCGTTTATTCCGGTGTTTATTTGAGCGGTTCCTATTATGGATACGGAACTACGACGGGCACTGCCGATTCAAATAGCTCCATTCTGGTAAATGGCGCACATACAACTCTTGATATGAGCAATCTTGAGAGATTAGAGCTTGCTGGTCATGCTTATGTGGGAAGCGTTCATTACAACGCTAATGAAGATGATGCTGAAACAGGCGATTACATAGCTGATTTGGAGGCTTATAAAAAGGTGCAGGAAAGCCTTAATGGAAATAATAATCAAAGCGGCGACGGAAGCAGCAGTGCCGGAAGCGGCGACGCAGTAAGCGGCGGTACCGGAAGCGGCAATGCAGGAGAAGGCGCAGACGAGGATGAGGATAAAATAGAGTCCAATGAAAAGGATGTTTTGATGGGACAGTCTCTGGCGGTAAAGAGCGACCAGATCATGTATATGGTGCCCGTTGAGTGTATGGGATATGATGGGGATACACAGATTCTGGGCAAAAATCCCATGACGTATAATGAATATTTGAAATTTGCAACTACCTACGAGCCTGAGTTGGATGCAAATGGAAATGTTGTTATGGAAGGAAATGCTATCAAATATTCCGACCAGCTGAAATATTCCGTGGTACGTCTGGATGTTATCATGAATAAGGTAGGGGGAAGCTTAAACAGTTATGGAGCTTCTTATATCCCTGTATTCAGGCATATCAATGGCGATATACTGGTGTATTATTATATAAGTTTTGCGTCGGACGATAAGGCGAACGAGTTTTTCAGGGACTATTATGAAGCCGATAAAGCTGCTTTTGACAGATATTTAAGGACTTATCTGGCAGATTATCGTATTTCCCCCGCTATTACAGCCAACAACAGCGATAAATTAAGCATTGCGGGAAATATGCTTTATAAGAGCGGCGGCAACGTTATCATGAAGCACGATACCTTTGATGACGATTTGGCGAATTATGAGACGATCCAGGCTAATCGTGCGCAGTATGAGTTATATTACCAGAATTTGTCTAAGTATTTGATGAAGACTACGGATGATCTTACAGCAATGCAGTTACAGAAAGATGTTTTTGACAATATTACTGTAGAAAGTTCTGAATTTGAACAGCAGGTATCCCTTGGAACATTTAAAAGCTATAAGAATTCTTCTGATGAAGTAGTGGCACTTGTGGTCAATAATGAGACGATGGGAGTATTTGATTTTAATTCCAGTAATAGTGCTTTAGGCGGGATAGATTTGTCAAAGGTTCATTTGATTATTGCAACCGGAGATGTCAGGATTAATGTTAGAAATTATGACGGCCTTGTGTTTGTCGGCGGCGATATTTATATCGGCTCTTCCAATGAGCGGATTGATTATGATGCGGTTGAAGTGCAAAAAGCAATGTCGGCAAAGAACAATGACGGTCATTATGTGTTTGAAGTGATTCGGAATGGTATCGCTTATGCAAATACATTGGGAAGTACGGATGTGGATCTTATCAAGGCTATTGAGAATCAGAAAGAAGAAGATGTTATTAGGGCGTCAGATGTTGTGAAGTTTACGAATTGGATTAAGGAGTAGACGTATATGAAAGATGATAACAGAGGTTTCAGTTTAGTTGAATTAATTGTTGTTGTTGCCATCATAGCAATCTTATTGGGAGTATTGGCGGCAAATATTTCCAGGATCAGCGGGTATCGTGCAAAAGAGTGTAGGACGAAAGTGGTCTCTAGCTTGGAAAACGGAAGGTTGATGACTCTTAGCAAATCCCGCGGGGGAAGTAATATAAATAATACAAGAACTTTTCTGGTGTTTGTCAAGAATGATGGCGACGGATGCAATTATTGCATAACAATTGTAGAAAATCAGATAACGGATGTGAAGAAAGTAAGCAAGGGAAATGTTACCTTGAAATTTTCATATGTTAAGGATGCAGCGGATGGAACGCCTGTCGGATCTTTTACAGGTCCAAAAAATTTAAGCATCAGCAGTCCGGATACTGTATTAACGGATGCGGTTTCAGCCGGTTTCAGGGTCGGATTTGACAGGCAGAACGGAGCTTTCCTGTCTTATGATGCATCAGGCAATACCAATGTATATCAGATGTTTGCCAGTCTGGGCAGTTACAATTATGGCATAACGATTCATCCCAAAACAGGAGAAGTGGAAGTGGGAGAACGCACCAGAGTAACTGCAACGCCATAATGTTTGCTGTTAATAAAGGAGGATTTATGAGAAAAGTAAGGAAAGAGAGAAAAAAACTAAATAACCATGGTTTTTCTTTGGTGGAATTTTTGATTGCCGTGGCAATTTTGGGAGTTGTCTCTTTGACAATCTATTCCTTTATGAATACAGGAGCCAGATTCTATCAAAGAAGCAGCGCTGATGCAGATATACAGTCTGAGGCGCAGTTGGCGGCAAATGCGATCAGTAATCTGATCATAGATTGCGAGGTCAATATCAGCTATGATGACGAAATTAGTCCGGGGCCGGGAGGCGGAGCACCGATTCGCGCAGATGGAAGGATTTTGGAAATAAGTAATAGTAATTATCAGTTTTTGATCTTTCACAGAGGCACTAACTTGTTTTATCTGGAGAGAAGACCGAGTGCGGTTAATTCCGCCCAGTATGAAGCTTATAATATTGATAATGCGGAGCTTTTAGCCCAGAATATTACGGAATTTGAAGTAGACCTGACCAGGGTTTCAGGAAAGGGAAAAGGAAAGAATATCGTTACCTTTGTTATGACATATGAAAAAGGCGGACGTACCTATAGGGGGAATTATCAGGTTAATCTGCGCAATTCTGTTACAATAAGCGCCAATGGTATTACCCCTGTGGTAAATGATGAAAATCTGACAAGGATTTCGGTTACGCCTTCGCCTGTAACGATCGATGTAAAGGGAAAGGATGCTCCTGCCTGTCCGCCGGAACAAAAGGAAAAAGAGTTTACTGCAAACAGTGATGCAACCAATGTGGGCAGGGATGACATTTTTTCCTGGTCAATGGAAGATGCGTCCGGTGTGGTAAGTTATGCGACAGCTGTAGGAGATAGCAATAAGAAAAGATTCAAAATTCGTCTTGCAGATGACCTGAGTAGTGTTCCCAGTTCATTCAGGGTTATTGCAGAAAGCAGAATTCCCAATAAGGATACCCATACTTATGCAACAGGAGAGGCTATCGTATATTTCAAAAAGATCCTGAATCTGAACATTACGCCTACCAGAGGGGTAACCAATGACTGTATGGATCCTGAATCCACAGCTATTTTTGCGGCAAACTTTACAGATTATAATCTGATGCCTGAGGATAAGAGATGTACCTGGAAATTTGAATATAAGAAAGGCGTGGAGGGGCAGTGGGCTGTCTGCAATAATTCTTCCATAGCTACGGGAAGGGCCATGGGAAGCTCGTATTCCGTTCAGCTGGGAAGTCAGGCAGATGAATATTATACCTTCCGGTTAACGGCCACAAGCGAGTGGGATCCTACCTGGAGTGCGGAATATGTTTTCGGCGTAACGGAAAAGGCGAAGATTCCCGGTATCGACAGCCCCAGCCGTGGTGTTGAGATTGATATGACGGCGTTGTTTACCACAGGCGATTACGGCCCTTACGCACAGCAGAATATGCCGGGGTTAGACACCATATATGATGTGAAACTGCAGAACTTTTCGGGGCATGATGTGGAAGGTATTCTGGATTTAATTGTAAGGGACGGAAAGGCGTATGTATATCTGGATTACGGTGCAGTACGTTATACCTCCGGTTCCGACGCCCTTTTATTCTACAACAGTCCCAATATTGAATGTGTGATCTATTACATAGATAAGGACGGAAACAAGAAGTCCAAGGACGGCGTGAACTGGCAGATGACGCCTGTTAGCTTAAATCCTTCGAGACCCTTGAAGAACGGCAATATATTGCTGCCTAAGGGCGGAACCTACGATGTGACCTTTACAACCTTGGGATACAATATTTCCAAGAAAAACCAGATTGGTATTTATATGGAAACAGACGGAAGTCTTCAGAATCTGAACGCTAATGAAGTCGGTATGCTGGATTTTAATCCTTATTTAGCGGCAAACTATACCGGACCTTTAGGAAACCGTTATAATCTGATCGAGTCCGGGGTATTCCGTATTACGGCAAAGGCAGATCAGATGATGTACCCGACGGATGCGATTCCCATGAAAGTGACCATTGATGATTTCTACCGCCTTGTGACGCGGTATGCTTCAGGAAATCAGGAATATTTGGAACGTTCCAGTTATGACTTTAATGTTTATGTGTCCAATGTAGACGGTAGGGATCTTTTTATAAAGGGACCGGCGGATGCGTCAAACTGGACGACGACTACAGTCGTCTATAACGGAACAAGCCAGTCCGGCGGTTCCGGCAATGCAGCAGCGGCGGCAACCCACGTACAGGCGGTAAACGTCGGCCAGGGCTGCAGCATTGAGACGGCAAACGGTACGGAGACCATTACATTTACTCCGGTAAGAGCCCAGGATAACAGCATATCCTATTATGAAATGTCAATCGGTGGTCAGAGATATTATTATAATACTACCTATAAGTGTTGGAGAGCGGTATCGTAGTGATTCCAGGTGGAGAAAAGAGTATGAAAAAGAAGAAAAGATTTCAGAAAAAATTCATATTTAGCGGGGTGGCGGCCTTACTGATTGTGGGTATACTGAGCCTTGATCTGGCAAAAAATGTTTCTGTGGCGGAAGCAAGACAGAATGTTTTCACGCAGATACTTCCCTATCAGTCCAGCGGCCTGAAAATACTGGAAGTTACGCCTACGGTAGACGACAAGGAGTTGGGATACTTTTTCCCGACCAATGTGAATGACGAACTGGCGCGTAGTGTGGCTAACGTAACTCATGGTACAAAGTTTAATTCGGAATTGCCGGGTCTGAGCCTTCCAAGTATGAGTCCTGAAGAGATTGAGCAGGAAGCAGATAGAAGAGCATGGGCGCGTGTAGAGCAGGATAAAACTCAGGGCTGGTATAATCCTTCTTGGTATAACGATCAACAAAAACATGATGAGTATCTGCCGCAGGAACGCCAAAATGTTCAGCGGGAGCTTGAGGAGCAGATTCGTCAGGCTATGGGACAGATGGATCCTTACCTGGCTGCAGTGTTACGAAGCTATGGTATGATCAAACCGAGCGGTTCCGATCTGGGTACAGGTACCAATTCCGAATATCCGATTTACGACAGGGACAGAAAAGGTGTTTTCGGTAGTGTGGGAGGCACTAATGATTATATTGAAATTGATATTCCGGCAGGAAATATGGTACAGGGACACTATGTTCTCAATGAAAATAACACGGGTTCCTATAAGCTGGCAGACGGATACTGCATCGGTACCGGAGAAGAGAATTTTGACGGCGATGCGGTAGGACCGGACGGAGTAACGCCGATTACCAGTCTGGACAGAAATTATATATACAAAAAGACGCTGGTTGAAAATCCCGATCCTTCCGTCAGTGGAAATGATCCGGGGCAGGTAAGCGGCAACACCACAGAGGATAAAGATATATACAAATATGAAAAAATTGCTTATCAGGGAGGTGTCCCGGAAGGGATTACCTTTGTAGGCGGTTCAAAGGACGGAAATCTGGACTTTACATTCCTGCCAAACCAGACCGATATTTATTACGGTTATACCGTTGATAAAATCGTATATCTGAATAATAACAGGTGGTACAGGGTCGGAAACTGGATCAAGGAATATGTATTGGGAGATGCAGAGTTAGGCTGTCAGGTCACTTATGAGCACAGGACTTTGGATGCGCTGACAGAGGCTGATATCCAGAATGCGGATCTGATCTATCTTTCCGGTACAGCGGCTGAATATAAAGAGGCGGGACTTGACATGAATCCGGCTCTGGTCAAAGAGATTTACAACCAGAGTGCGATCTATCACAAGGCTGTCATTATGGACTCCACCATCTACAGCGGGGGAGCGGAAGGCTTTACCAATCTGGATAAGCTGGCGCTGCTTTTATGGCAGGATGATCAGAAGCTGGTTTCCTCATGGGATTCCTGCTCGTCCTACTTTATAGAAAAGCCTGCGGATCCGGGAGCGCCTGCTGACGACACGGAAGCGGAAAAGGAATATCTGATCGATAACATTAATGCATTGTTAGGAACAAACGACGTATTTTCAACCCTGCAAAGCACTATGGTAACCGGATATAACGGAACCTTTGCAGTCAACAATATTTATGTATACAACCATCATTTTTCGGATTTCCAAAGCTCCAAGCTGGCGGCTTTCCAGAGAAATGCATTGGATAATATCGCAAACGGCGATCTGAACAGTATTTTTACGGCAACGGCTGCAAACGGCGGTTTCCAGAGCGTACTGGCTTATATTAAGTTGAATAACGAAAAGATAACTACCGGAAAGATGTCTGAAGGCTATGTGACGCCGGCTATTGCGATCCAGTATATTTTGTGCTACAGGGGCGAGGATCTTGCCCTGGCAAAGAGCGCCTATACAGTACTGGAGATTCAGCCTACAAAGCAGTTTAAATTCAATTCCGGTCTGGAATCCAAGGACTATACCCTGGAAACGCCGGAAGTAAAGGAAAACAGAAGCGCATTTATCAGAGACTGCCTCAACGAGGATATTGTGAAGTCGGGCAATCAGGAGCTTGTTACCTTTGACAGCGTGACAGTGGACGCATTTAATACAATGCAGACGGATATTCTGACATCCTATGACGTGATTTATATCGGCTCCCTGCATACGGCATATTATGAGCACGTGGAGGGGACTGCAGCCACAATTGAACTTGGAAAAGGATTTGCCAATCATGAAGATGCGTCCATACCTGCATACAATAACGACGGCATGGACGGATGCGTATATTTTAATTATGGCGATGCCATGATCAATGATTCAAAAGAGGCTTATTCCTCCAGGGATCTGACAGAAGCTAAATTAATGGAATTAAAGGATTATCTCCAGAAAAATGGTCTGATCATTGTGGATGAAGACCTGATGAAGTCTATTGAAAAAGGTAATACGGTTATCAACCCGACCAAGGTAAGTAGCGCTAAAACGGCACATTATGATCATGGACGTATGGATAATTCTTCCAATATGTATGAGTTGTTTACCTTTGCAAGAGGGGGCAGCGTTTCGGGACAGGATGCTGTCTATTACGGGAATCTGGTCAGTGAAGGCGATTTGAAAAACAGTATTGTAAAGAAGGCAGACCTGACTTCCTATCTGAACAGGGAGCGTCTCAGTATGCTGTTTACGACGAAACCCAGCGAGTATACCTATGCGGAGAACGACAGCGGCCTTATGACCATCGTTACCTATCAGGCTGCTGACAGGACGGACGGAAAATATTATCTGGATTATGAGTTTGTCATCAATAATACGGCTGCGGTAGCGGATGCGGCGGAATTTTATGAGGTGCATTTATATCAGGATATGAATGCTGACGGACGTTTTGACGCTGCAGAAGAAAAGTTTGATTATACCGTAACCTTGGCGGCAGACGGTACTCCTGCGTTAAACGGTAAGGATGCGGACGGCGTTACTCATTATTCCTTAAACGGAGGAGTGGCGTATAAGCTGCGCAGGCAGGTTCCTTCCGATGAAGGCGGTATTATTGACTGGTGTCTGAAGGTGGAAAAGATCAACGACAGAAATATTTACTGTCAGGAGACCGGTTATACGGCGATCAAACCGAGGGAGAAGAAGTATATTAATATATTGCAGATCATGCCTGACAGTGCTAATGGTCTGGAAAATTTGAGAGAAACGGATATACTTTACAGGTTCCTTCATTCTCTGGCGGTTGAGGATCAGTATGAGATTACCATACGTTCCGTATCAGCAAGCCAGTTCCAGAGGGATACCCAGAATTATTATACGAGGTACCGGGCAAACTTTGAAAGCGACGAAGCGCTGTGGCAGGATTACTTCAATAACTTTGAGAGAACGGCCAGCGACAATGCAGGATATACCACACAGCAGATCGAGGCTGATGAAGATAAGCCTATGGCTGTCAATATGCTGATTTTGGGATTTTCCAATTTCAATGGGTCCCAGTTTACGGTGGAGCATCCGATCAACGCCATCAAAAGCTATATGGATACCAATAAACCGGTATTGACAAGCCGCTATGTGGTTTCGCCCAATATCAATGTGGCGGATCCGAACAGGACCTTGAATTACAGCTTTTTAAGCTATTTCGGACAGGACCGTTACGGATACACCAATCCGTTATATAACCGTGTTGGAAGCAGCGTTAATGCAAATGAATTCTATAACAGAACGGAGCAGAACGCCTATGATACATATATAGGTCCTCGTGAGGCCGGAAATAATGCCATTGCTTATATGCCTAACAATGACAGGGAAACGGCGCACCTGATACCCATCGGCTATACTAATGCTTATCGTGCCCGTCAAAGGACTGATGCAAGCATACTCAGCGGCGATTATGCATATATCAATACCCAGCCGGTCAAGAGCCTTTACGGTTCCAATGATCCCACGGCAATCGGGAATTATATGTATGTGGATAAAATGAATGAAGGACAGATATCCCATTATCCGTATGTTTTAAATGATCAATTATTAATAAGCAGGGTCATGGAGCCTTATTTCCAGCTGGATCTGGATACCGATTCCGACGGAGACGGCAATTCGGATATCGTGGTATGGTATACCATGGGCGACGTAGCAAACGGCGCGGGAACGGTGTTGGCTGACGGAGGCGTTTATTCTTCTACTCCCGGCGACGGTATTAACAATTATTATGTTTATAATTACGGAAATGTAACCTATACGTCTTTCGGAAGCGGTTTTAATGAATCGACGCATACGAAGGATGATGCGAAGCTCTTTGTCAATACTCTGATCGCAGCGTATGAGGCGGGACTTGTAAATCCTACGGTATCTTATTATGAGACGGCGGATTCCAATGCTTCCATGCTCGAGAGCATTGCGGTTCCTTATGATGTGAATGTAACAGGAAACAATACCATTGATTCGTCCATCCAGATGAATGAGACGGGTACGGATTATTTGTACAAATTTGTCAACCCCAATACAAATCCTGAAACCGCGCCGAGCGGCACCAAAGCATACTTTAAGGTACAGGATTCCAATCTGGTCAAGGGCGACAAGACCTGTAAGGTAGAGTTTTATCTCGGCGTGGAGGATACCTCAAACCACAGATATCTCTGGCCGGACGGTACGATATCCGATATTTTGAATATCCAGTTATCGGACAATACGGTTGTTTCGGTGGTAAGGATTCCTATTGATATTTACAGGGCTGATTTCAGCGCTAAGGTAGGAACCTCTAACGGCAATGCGGCGCTTAATCCAAGGCTTGAGGTTGGTATGATGTACGGCTTCTATGCTCCTATGTCCTACTTAAACGAAAAAGGTGCAGCCGAGATCTATATTAAGGCGGATACCAGCTACAGGGTACTCAGCAGTTCAACGGGACAGTATGTTGACCGGCCGTTGGGAACGGCATATGATATGTTTACCATGATCAAACAGGATCTGCTGAAACTGGATTAATGTTTTTAAATGTCATAAAACGGGCTGCGATTTTCCGCAGCTACAGGCTGAGCAATGTATCTTAAAACAGCTTCATAATTTTGTGAAAATTGTGTAAAATAAAAAAAAGACCTTTACAGGTCTTTTTTTTTCGTGTATAGTGTGAAACGATTACTTCGGCACAAAGGGAGACTGCACGGAGTGACGATAATAGGCCGAAAGGTTAAAATAAGGGGAAAAATTATGGCAAAGTATTTAGTGATTGTGGAATCGCCTGCCAAAGTGAAGACGATCAAGAAGTTTTTAGGGGCAAATTATGAGGTAATGGCAAGCAACGGGCATGTGAGGGACCTGCCAAAGAGCCAGTTGGGGATCGATGTGGACCATGATTATGAGCCTAAATATATTACCATTCGCGGTAAAGGGGATATTTTAGCGGCCTTGCGCAGGGAAGTAAAGAAAGCGGATAAGATTTATCTGGCAACTGACCCCGACAGAGAGGGAGAGGCCATTTCATGGCATCTTTATGCAGCGCTTAAGTTAGAAGACAAAAAGGTTTATCGGATCACCTTTAATGAAATTACCAAAAATGCGGTAAAGGAGTCCTTAAAGAATCCCAGGGAGATCGATATGGACTTAGTGGATGCACAGCAGGCAAGGCGTATGCTTGACCGTATGGTAGGATACAGGATCTCCCCCCTTTTATGGGCAAAGGTTAAAAGAGGCTTAAGCGCCGGCCGGGTGCAGTCGGTAGCCCTTCGCCTCATAGGGGACAGGGAGGATGAGATCAATGCTTTTATTCCTGAGGAGTACTGGAATCTGGAAGCAAATTTCAGGATCCCCGGAGAAAAGAAACCTCTGAAAGCCAAATTTTACGGGACAAGGGATGAAAAGAAAACCATTACAAATAAAGAAGAGATGGACCGGATCTTAAAAGAGCTGGAAGGAGCAGCGTTTTTGGTGGAGGATGTGAAGAACGGGGAAAGGATCAGGAAACAGCCCCTTCCCTTTACTACGTCCACTATGCAGCAGGAAGCTTCCAAAGCCTTGAATTTTTCTACTCAGAAGACCATGCGGTTAGCGCAGCAGCTCTATGAAGGCGTGGAGATAAAGGGCCAGGGAACGGTGGGGCTTATCAGTTATCTGCGTACGGATTCTACCCGTATTTCGGACGAAGCCCAGGCTGCGGCCGCAGGCTTTATCAAAGAGCATTACGGCAATGATTTTCTGTTAAAACAGGACAATGCCAAAAACACCAAGGGGAAAATACAGGATGCCCATGAGGCCATCCGCCCCACGGATATCAACAGAGTGCCTTCTGATCTGAAGGAGGCTCTGCCGAGGGATTTATTCCGCCTTTATCAGCTGATCTGGAAGCGTTTTACCGCAAGCAGGATGGCTCCTGCGGTCTATGCCACCACTTCTGTTAAGATAGAAGGAAACGGATATCGTTTCCATGTTTCCGCAAGCAAGATAAAGTTTGAAGGATTTATGAGCGTATATACGGATGCCGATGAGGAAAAGGCGGAACCCAATACCCTTCTTAAATCTGTAGATAAGGACACAAAGCTTATCCTTGAGGACTTTGATTACAGCCAGCATTTTACCCAGCCTCCGGCCCATTATACGGAGGCCAGCCTCGTGCGCACGTTAGAGGAAATGGGCATCGGTCGGCCTTCCACCTACGCCCCTACCATTACTACCATTCTTGCCAGAAGGTATGTGGCAAAGGAAAATAAAAACCTCTTTATCACGGAATTGGGAGAGGTCGTGAATAATATGATGAAGGAAGCCTTCCCTACTATCGTAGATGTAAACTTTACGGCAAATCTGGAATCATTGCTCGACAAAGTGGAAGAGGGCACCGTCAATTGGAAGGTAGTCGTGGAAAATTTTTATCCGGATCTGGACCTGGCTGTAAAGGATGCGGAAAAGCAGCTTGAAAATGTGGAGATCGCCGATGAGGAAACCGATGTGGTCTGTGAAAAATGCGGCAGGAACATGGTTATCAAATACGGTCCCCACGGCAAGTTTTTAGGCTGCCCTGGATTCCCTGACTGCAGGAACACCAAGCCTTATCTGGAAAAGATCGGCGTGGCTTGTCCTAAATGCGGAAAAGACGTTGTGGTAAGGAAGACCAAAAAAGGACGCCGTTATTACGGATGCGAAAATATTCCCGACTGCGATTTTATGGTATGGCAGCGTCCCAGCGGCAAACTCTGCCCCAAATGCGGGAATGCCCTGTTAGAAAGGGGAAATAAACTTTCCTGTGCCGACGACCAGTGCGGCTATGTTGAAATGAAAAAGGACAAATAGGGGAGAGTGAAAAAGATTTATAAAGGAAGACATAGAAGAAATTGGCAAGAAAGTATTCAGACAATTACACAAAATGAATTGCATCTGTATGATAATTGTGTTAATATGGTATTGCATATGTGATATAGAGGCACAATGAAATGAGGATGTGATACATACATGAGCAGCGTTTCGCTACTGGATAAGACCAGAAAAATAGGGAAGTTATTACATAACAATAACAGCAGCAAGGTGGTTTTCAATGACATCTGCGATGTAATGAAGGAGATCCTGCTGTCCAACGTACTGGTCATCAGCAAAAAAGGAAAGGTCCTGGGAGTAGGAAAGAGGGGAGAGATCGAACAGATTACCGAACTGTTGAACGGAGAGGTGGGAGGCTTTATCGATCCTCTGTTAAACGACAGATTTCTTTCTGTGTTGAGTACCAAGGAGAATGTCAATCTTTCCACTCTGGGTTTTGAATCCACGGATATCAAAAAATTCCAGGCGGTCATTGCTCCTATAGAAATAGCCGGAGAGAGGCTGGGAACCTTGTTTTTGTACAAATGCAGCCAGCAGTATGATATTGACGATATTATCCTGACGGAATACGGCGTTACTATTGTAGGACTTGAGATGCTTCGTTCTGTCAATGAGGAAAGCGCAGAGGAAAACAGAAAACGCCAGGTGGTAAAATCCGCCTTCAGTACCCTGTCTTCTTCGGAGGAAGAGGCCATTGTACATATTTTTGACGAGTTGAGCGGAATGGAAGGAATTTTAGTTGCCAGCAAGATTGCGGACAGGGTGGGGATAACAAGGAGTGTTATCGTTAATGCGATCCGCAAACTGGAAAGCGCAGGCGTTATAGAATCCAGAAGCTCCGGCATGAAGGGAACTTATATCAGGGTGTTGAACGATGCCGTTTACGAAGAAATCGGACAATTTAAGTCCTGAAACTTTAGTACCGGGAGCGTTTGGGAATTTAGTACCACGACAATTTTGCGGGTTACCGCAAAAGCTTTAAAATCAAATAAACAGACAAATGGATTTGGCGAAAATGAAAGGGATTTACAAGGAAGTAACTCCCTTTTTGCTTTAAAATACCTTGTGTTTTTCGGAAAAATAACTATAATGGAATATGATAGATTTATTGTGTACAGGGCAATGAACAGACCAGAAGGAGTGAACTTATGATTTCATCAAGTGTTTTTGATTATGTGAATGTACTAAACAAAGCCATGGATGCCTCATGGTATCGGAATGAGTTGATAGCCAATAATATTTCCAATCAGGATACTCCGGGATATAAGAGACAGGATGTTGATTTCCAAAGCGCTCTTAAGACGGCTCTGCAGACCTCGGGTTATCGGACCATGGACGGTAAAGTCGGCCATGTGAGAACATCGGAATTAGAGGTTTCATCCTATACCGACTATGGCGGGTATTCTTACAGGATCGACGGCAACAATGTGGACCCTGAAGTGGAATATGTGGAGCTTGCCAGCAACCAGATCAGGTATCAGGCTTTGCGGGACAGTGTAAATCAGGAATTTTCGCTTTTAAAAGCGGCCATGAAATAACAGGAGGTTTCTATTATGGGATTGTTTACTGCTTTTGATATAAATGCTTCGGGGCTGACGGCCCAGCGTTACCGTATGGATGTAGTGGCGGAGAACATTGCCAATGTCAATACGACCCGTACGGAGGACGGTACTCCTTACAGAAGAAAGATCGTTACTTTTCAGGAAAAAAGCGGAGGCCCTTCTTTTGCCGACACCCTTCATAAAGCAAAGGGCACTTATTTGGGACACGGGGTTAAAGTAACGGGGACTTATGACGACTATGAGACGGATCTGATCAAGGCTTATGATCCGGCGCATCCCGATGCGGACGAGGACGGATATGTTCTTTATCCCAATGTGAATATCATTACGGAGATGACGGACTTGATCGATGCCAGCCGTTCCTATGAAGCAAATGCCACGGCGTTCAACACAACCAAGGATATTGCAGTCAAGGGTCTGGAAATGGCTCAAAATTAAACAGAATACAATCGGAGGCTTAACAAATGGATATCAGTTCATTATATAATATCAGCTCTGCCGCAATCAGGAGCGCATACGGAAGCGGGGAGACGGGAACGATCCCCAAAGCTACCATGCTTGATGAAAATCAGGATGTTTTCGGATCTTTTCTGGATTCCGCAATAAAGAATATCAATTCAACCAATGCGTACATATCCAATGCGGAAAACGAAAAGATAAGATTTGCCATGGGAGAGGCGGAAAATACCCATGATCTTGTAGATGCCATGCAGAAAGCTTCTACGGCTATGACATATACCATAGCTGTCAGGGACAAATTTCTGGAAGCATACAAAGAGATTATGAATATCCAGATTTAATATCTAAGGAGCAGAAAAAACCATGGACCAGATAAAGGAACTGCCAAAGAAGATTTTAGAATGGTGGAACAAATTTAACACAAGACAGAGAACGATCATAATCAGTATTGCGGCGGGTGTTGTCTTAGCGCTTGCCCTTTTAGTGACTTTGCTGACCAAAAAGGAATATGTTTTGTTAGCCACCTGCGAGTCAACGACAGAGGCGGCGGAAATTACCGAGCTTTTGGAAAGCAACCAGATGACTTATAAGACCAATACGGAAGGAACCCAGGTCTATATTCTGGAAAAGCAGAAAGGACCGGCAAATCTGCTGCTGGGCGCCAACAATATCCCTACCATGTCCTATACCATCGATAAGGTAACGGAAGGCGGGTTCTCCACTACGGAATCTGATAAACAGAAACGTTACAAGATCTTTTTACAGGATGCCATGGAGGAGGATTTAGAGAGCAACGAACTTATAAAGAAAGCTACGGTACAGCTTGATATTCCTGAGGATGACGGTACGCTGATCGCACAGGATAAGGAATCCTTTGCCGCTATTACCCTCACACTGGAAGGGGAAATGACAGAGGATGCAGCCGGAGCCATTGCAAGGTTTGTTGCCACGGCTTTGGGAAACGAGACCACTGACAATGTGACGATCATCGATACAAAAGGAAATCTGCTCTTTTCGGGAGAAGATACCTCCACTACCAACGGAATTACAGCAAATAACCAGCTTTCCATGAAAAAGAAGGCTGAGGATCTTGTAAAAGGCGAGGTAAGATCCGTGCTTTTGGGAACGGATTTATATGACAGTATTGAAGTGGCCAGCAATCTCGATCTGGATTTTTCCACTACCAAGAATGTGAGTCACCAGTATTCGGCGCCCGAGGGAGCGAGCCAGGGGCTTTTAAGCCATGAAGACACTTATCAGTCGGATTCTACGGGCAGCGTGGGAGGTCCTCCCGGCACCACCAGCAATGACAGCGACAACAATACTTCTTACCAGATACAGAATTATAATGATTCTTCCGAAAGCATTACCCAGGAATCAAGAGATTATCTTCCAAACGAGGATGTAACGGAGCAGACGGTTCCTCCGGGACTGATCCAGTATGATTCGTCATCTGTGGGTATTGCGGCAAAAAGACTTCATATCTACAAAGAAGAAGATGTTGAGGCTCAGGGCCTTTTAACGGATATGACATGGGATGAGTTTAAGGCTGCCAATGAGGAGCAGGTAAAGTTAGACGTAGATGAAGAGCTTTATTCGGTAGTACATACGGCTACGGGAATTCCCGTGGAGAATATTTCCATCGTAGCATATGAGGTCCCTGTTTTTATTGACAGGGAAGGCCTGGATGTGGAAGCCACGGACGTGATCCAGATCGTGATCATCGTGATCATTCTGGGACTGCTGGCATTTGTTATCCTGCGCAGCATGAGAAGCGCGAAGGCAGCGGAGACGGAAGAGGAGCTTTCAGTGGAAAGCCTGCTGCAGTCCACGCCGGCCGAAACCTTGGAGGATATTGAACTGGAGGAGAAATCCGAAACCAGAAAACTGATAGAAAAATTCGTGGATGAAAATCCGGAAGCAGTGGCAAATCTGTTACGGAACTGGTTGACGGAAGATTGGGGGTAACGGGTAATGGCAAAAGATGCACAGAATATTACGGGCGTTCAGAAGGCTGCGGTTTTGGTCATTGCTTTGGGACCCGAAAAGTCTTCCCAGATATTCAAACATTTAAAGGAAGAAGAAATAGAAGAGCTGACGCTGGAAATTGCCAATACCAGGAGCATTACGCCGCAGCTGAAGGAAGACGTCATCAATGAATTTTATGAAGTCTGCCTTGCCCAGCAGTATATTGCGGAAGGCGGTATCGGCTATGCCAAGGATCTGCTGGAGAAGGCCCTGGGAGAAGAAAAGGCGTTGGATGTTATCAGTAAGCTGACCACATCTTTACAGGTAAAGCCTTTCGAGTTCGTAAGGAAGGCAGAGGCTTCCCAGATTTTGAACTTTATTCAGGACGAACATCCCCAGACGATCGCTTTGATCTTATCCTATTTATCGCCCCAGCAGGCAGCCCTTATTATGTCTGCCCTGCCGCCCGACAGGCAGGCGGATGTGGCAAAGCGTGTGGCTACCATGGACAGGACCAGTCCGGACGTCATCAAGGAGGTGGAGAGAGTGTTGGAAACAAAGCTTTCTTCTCTGGTAAATCAGGATTACACGGTAATCGGCGGTGTGGATGCAGTGGTAGAGATCTTGAACGCCGTAGACAGAGGAACCGAAAAACATATTATGGAGACACTGGAGATCGAAGATCCGGAGCTGGCAGACGAAATCCGCAAGAAGATGTTTGTATTCGAGGATATTCTGCTGCTTGACGACCGTGCGATCCAGAGGGTGCTCAGAGATGTGGATAACAATGACCTTGCAGTTGCCCTCAAGGGCTCTACAGAGCAGGTACAGAATGCGATCTTCAACAATCTGTCCAAGCGTCTGGCTGCCATGATCAAGGAAGATATGGAATTCATGGGTCCTGTACGTATGAAGGACGTTGAGGAAGCACAGCAGAAGATCGTTAATATTATCAGGAAACTGGAAGATTCTGCGGAAATTATCATTTCCAGAGGTGGAGGTGACGAGATTGTTGTCTAGTCACAATATATACAAATTCAATCAGATCGTTCTGCAGGATTCCGAAACCAGGGTCATTGATTCCAATGAGCGGATGGCGGAAAAAATCGCAGAGCTTTCAAAGAATCTTCAGGAAACCATGGAAGAAAATGACGGAGAGGATTTTGCCGAGGACTTTGCAGACGGGATTGAAGCTGTAAGGGTCTCCCAGCTTTTGGACGAAGACGGCGGAAATATTATCAGGGAGCCTGTTTATGAGGGCCCAAGTCCCCAGGAGCTTTTAGAGGAGGCGAAGGGACAGGCGGACGCCATGTTAGAGCAGGCAAAGGAAGAGGCGGAGGCCTTAAAGAACCACGCCTACGAGGAAGCGCTTGCCAAGGGCAGGGAAAAGGGATATGCGGACGGATTTCAGGAAGCGGAAGCGATAAAGGAAAAACTCATAAGGGAATATCAGGAAAAGGAAGAGCAGCTTACCCGGTTCTATCAGAGCAAATTAGAGGAGTTAGAGCCTTCCCTGGTGGATGTCCTGACCGATATTTATGAACATATTTTTCACGTGAATTTTTCGGAAAACCGGGATGTAGTGCTCCACCTTTTAAAGAATACCCTGCAGAAAATGGAAGGCTGTTCGGAATACCTGATCCATGTTTCCCGGGAAGACCTGCCTTTTGTCAGTATGCAGAAGAATGCCCTGCTCGAGTCGGGGGGCGTGGTCAATGCCAATTTTGATATTGTCGAGGATGTTACTTTAAAGAAAAACCAGTGCCTGATTGAGACGGAAAACGGTATTTTTGACTGCAGTCTGGGCGTAGAATTAAAGGAACTTAAAAAACAGCTTTTGCTGCTTTCCTATGAAGGAAAAGAGACATTAAACGAAAATTAAAGGAGTTGCAAACATTGGCGAATGCAACGATTGATCCAAGAAAGTACATAAAAGCGCTGGATATGACCTACTACAAAAAGATGGGAAAGGTTATGAATGTAGTGGGACTTACCATTGAATCCGCCGGCCCTGACGCCAAAATGGGCGATTTATGCAGGATCTACAAAGAGGGCAGAAGCGGAGAATACATTCTGGCGGAAGTGGTGGGATTTAAAAACAATCACACCCTGTTAATGCCTTATGAAGCTACAGACCGGATCGGCGGCGGCTGTATTGTGGAAAATGAGGGGATCCCCCTTTCCGTTCCGGTTGGCGAAGAGCTGTTAGGGAAGACCCTGGACGGTCTGGGAAGGCCTGTTCACGGGGAAGAAGTGCATTGTATCAAAAGCTACCCTATAGAAGCGCCGGCGCCGGATCCTTTAAAAAGAGAGATTATTGACACGATACTGCCCCTTGGCGTAAAAGCCGTGGACGGACTGATTACGGTTGGAAAGGGACAGAGGATTGGAATTTTTGCCGGTTCCGGTGTGGGAAAATCGACCCTGATGGGGATGTTTGCCCGTAACACCAGGGCCGATATTAATGTTATTGCACTGATCGGCGAGCGCGGCAGGGAAGTGCGGGAGTTTATTGAAAGAGACCTTGGCGAGGAAGGCATGAGGCGCAGCGTTGTGGTGGTAGCTACCTCTGACAAACCTGCCCTTGAGAGAAAAAAGGCCGCACTGACGGCCACAGCCATAGCGGAATATTTCAGGGATAAGGGAAGGGATGTCTTGCTGATGATGGATTCCCTTACCCGTTTTTCCATGGCGCAGAGGGAGATCGGCTTAGCCAGCGGGGAACCGCCGGTTACCAGAGGCTATCCCCCCAGCGTTTATTCTGAAATGCCGAGGCTTTTGGAGCGCGCGGGAAGAAATGAGACGGGTTCCATAACGGGACTTTATACGGTTTTAGTAGACGGGGATGATTTTAACGAGCCCATTACGGATACGGCAAGGAGTATCCTGGACGGTCATATCATGCTGGACAGAAAGCTAGCCCACAAAAACCATTACCCGGCCATCGACGTATTACAGAGTATTTCCAGATGTATGAGCCAGATCGCGGAAAGCGGGCATAAGCAGGCGGCGGGCAAGTTGAAAAATGTGCTGGCTACCTACAGCGACGCTGAGGACCTGATCAATATTGGCGCTTACAAAAAGGGAAGCAATCCGGGCATTGATTATGCCATAGAAAAGATAGAGGCCGTCAATCAGTTTCTCATGCAGCAGACAGATGAAAAGATTCCTTTTGAAGAGGAGATCGAAAAGCTGATATCGCTTTTTTGATTTCTGTTTCCGGACGGTTCCGGATTAAGGAGAGGATATGGGAAAATTTGTTTACCGGATGCAGAATATTCTGGAGATCAAGGATAAGATGGAGCAGCAGGCCAAAAATGAGTTTGCCGCCGAAAACATCCGGGTCTTAGAGGAAGAAGAAAAGCTTGCGATGTATGTGCGTAAGAGGGAAGACCTGGAATCGGAGGGAAAAAAGCTGCTTCTTGCGGACAGACTTTCTATCCTGGATATAGAGGAAAATAAGAAGCTGGTCGCCTATGCCAGGGAGCAGATCCGCGCCCAGACCATTCAGGTCAGGATGGCTCATAAAAGGCTGGAAGAAAAAAGGGTAAAGATGCAGAAAGCGATGCAGGAGAGGAAGACCCAGGAGATTTTAAAGGAAAAGGCTTTTGATGTATTTTTGCAGGAGGAGAAAGCCGCGGAAAGCAAGGAAATAGATGAGTTGACCAGTTATACCCACGGTCAGAAAAACAGGCAGTAAGGTGGTAACCATGGCAAATGAAAATTTAGAACAGCAGACAGCCGCAGATCCCAAGGCGGAGCGGAAGCGGCTGAGTGAAGAAAAGAAAAAACTGAAGCAGGAACAGAAGGCCCAGAAAAAGGAAGCCAAAAAGCGCGCCAAGGAGCTGGCCTTAGAGGAAGCCAATATTGTAGACGAGGATGAAGGCAGCACCATATCCGTTGTGATCGTGACGATCATCATCATTATCGTATGGCTGGGAATACTTGCTTTACTCATCAAGCTGGATGTGGGGGGCTTCGGTTCCAATGTGCTGGCGCCTGTTTTGGGCGATGTTCCGGTGCTCAATAAGATCCTGCCGGAAACGGCCGAGGAAACAGAGGTAGGCACGGGAGAGAGCTACGGCGGATATAACAGCCTGCGGGATGCGGTGGACCAGATCGAGAAGCTGGAGCTGCAGCTTAATCAGGCGCAGTCCAACCTGGATGCGGATGCGGAAGAAATTTCCAAGCTGAAGGCGGAGGTGGAGAGGTTATCCACATTTGAACGGAACCAGATTGAGTTCCAGAGGATCAAGAACGAGTTTTATGAAGAGGTGGTCTATGCGGAAAACGGTCCCGGGGCAGAGGCATATGCCAGATACTATGAGTCCATGGATCCGGAAACGGCGCAGAACCTCTACAAGGAAGTGGTCAAGGAGGAGAGGGAGTCCGAAGAGGTAGAAAACTATGCCCAGGCTTATTCGGAGATGAAGCCCAAGGAGGCGGCCGCCATTTTTGAGAAGATGACCAACAATCTGGATCTGGCAGCAAGGATCTTAGGGGTTATGGAGCCTGACGACAGAGGAAAGATCTTAGGGGCCATGGATCCGGAGATCGCGGCGCGGATCACAAAAATAATGGATCCCGAGTCTTAAGAAAACCTTCTTTTATACCGATATATCCTATAGGCAGGAGCAATTCTGCCACAAGATATAGAAAATACAAGAGAAAGGAGGAAGATGAATGACCAGCACACCAGTAAATGATGTTTCCGCAATTTCCATGTATAAAGCGGCAAAAGGTGTCGCAAAAGGAACGAAGGACCAGACGGATGAGCTTGCAGGAAGTTTTCAGGACGCCATGAATCAGGCAAAAAGCAGTCAGGCGGACGTTGTGGGAAAAGCTTCCGGGAAGAATGCGGCATCGGGAAGCATAACCCGGGTTTCGGATTCGAAAGCAGGCGTCTCCGCCAAAAACGAGACTTCAACAGACAAGACGGATAAAGCTGCACAGGATAAAGAAACAAAGGATGTCGCAAACAGCAAAAAGACTGATGAAGCGAAGCCGGAAAAGGAAGTAGAAGAGACCGACGACGCTGCAGAAAAGGTCGATGAGGCAGTGGATAAGACTGAAGAGGAAGTCGTTGAAAAAGTAGCCGACGAGCTTGATGTGACGGAAGAAGAAGTTAAGGATGCAATGGAAGCTTTGGGACTTACCGTCATGGATCTTTTAAATCCGTCCAATATGGCGGCGCTTATCAGCAGATTAAGCGGAGAAGAAGATCCGTTGGTATTTTTGACTGACGGGAATCTTTTTGAATCGGTAAAGCAGCTGACGGCCGAAGTTGGCGAAATCATTGACGTCAATGTGGAGGAACTTTCCGAAGAGCTTCACTTAGAACCCGATAAAGTGCTTTCCATGATGGAAACTGCGGTAAAGAGTGCAGAAGAAACAGCGGTACAGGAAAAAGCCCCCGTTGTGGTAGAAATTGAAAGAGAGCCGGTTACGGGATCGGAACAACGTACGGGACGGGAAGAAAATACCGGTAAGGCGCCGGAAGATAATCAGGTTTCCGAAATCAAAAGCGAGAGTGAAGTTTTGGATAAAGGTACCGGACAGAACCAGAGTATGATGCAGCCGGGACAGGATGCTCCGTCTATGGTAAACCAGATGGTAAGTCAGGACTTATCGACGGCGGGAGAAGTACAGAATGTTGAATTGCCTTTTACCTCTTACGTAGATACGAAAGCCATTATCGACCAGATCGCGGATTATGTAAAGATCCATCAGAGCGAGAATCTGTCGGAAATGGAAATATCCTTAAATCCCGAAAGTCTGGGGCATATCCGCTTACAGGTAGCTTCCAGGGAAGGCGTGATCACGGCAGCCATTACAACCGAAAACGAAGCGGTCAGACAGGCGCTTATGGTTCAGGCTATGACCTTAAAGGAAGAACTGAACGAGCAGGGACTAAAAGTTGAAGCCGTAGAGGTAACGATAGCGAGCCACGAGTTTGAAAGGGATGCAAAAGGCGGCGGCGAAGAAGCCAGGGATTTATTTGAAAGACAGGTTCAAAAACAGACCAGGCGCAGAATTGTCGTTGAAAGCCTGGCCCAGGCAGAAGAAATGCTTGCGGAAGACGATCTGTCCGATGCGGAAAGGCTGCAGATCGACATGATGGCAAAAAGCGGAAACAGCGTAGACTTCACGGCATAAGTTTTACGGCGCAGAAGTCTAAAGCAAAAGAAAAAATAAAAGACGACAGGAAAGGAGTAAGAATATGGTATCAGCAGCAGTGGTTGACGGCGTATTACAGCAAAAGGTCAATGAGACAAAAGAAGAAAAGAAGAAAACCGGTAAAACCGACACATCAACCCTTGACAAAGACGCATTTTTACAGCTTCTGGTAGCGCAGATGAAATATCAGGATCCCTTGGAGCCTACTTCCAATACGGAATATATTTCCCAGTATGCTACTTTCTCAGAGCTGGAGCAGATGCAGAACATGAGCAATACCATGGAACTGACCCGCGCGGCAAATCTGGTAGGTCAGACGGTAGCGGTAGAGTCCGTTGACGACAACGGAAAGGCAACCAGCGATATGGGGGTCGTAGATTACATCAGCTATGAAAACGGCAAAGCCATGATCTGGGTAAACGGTAAGTCTTATGAACTGGATGAAGTGGTAGAGATCGCAGATGCGGAATACATTGAAGCATATTCCATGGCTGTAACGCTTAAGAACGCGATTGATAAGCTTCCTACGGTTGCAAACCTGACTATCGGCAACAGAGAAGCGGTGGAATCCATTAAGAAGACTTATGATTCCATGAATGATTACCAGAAGAGTTTCGTTGCCAGCGATTTAAAGGATCTGATCGATGAGTATGTGACAAAGATGGATGAGCTGATAAAGCTTGATGAAATGTCCAAAGGCGACGGTGGAAACGGAGAAGACGGTGGAAGTGATGAAACAGAAGGAACTGAAAGCGGCGATGGCGAATAAAGCGATCGGTTGGGGCTTTTGGTAAGATCCACAGACAGTAGAAAAGGGAGGCTTTTTTATGAATAAGATTCAACAGAACTTCCTTTCAAACCTGCAGATCCGGGAACAGTATTTCAATACGTCAAAGACCGCGGGAGCGGATAAAGGGAAAGACGCCCAGGGAGTTTCCTTTCAGGATATCCTGGCACAGAAATCCCTTGATGCAGCTAAGGGCGCACCTCTTAAGTTTTCCAAGCACGCATCAAACCGTTTGGCAGACAGAAATATTGAACTGACCGCGGGTCAGATGGAAAGGCTGGCTGAAGGAGCGCAAAAGGCCGGAGTGAAAGGAATCAGAGATTCACTTGTCATGGTCGACAATCTGGCGTTTATCGTGAATGTACCAAACGCGACGGTGGTAACGGCCATGGATCAGAATCAGGCGGATGAAAACATTTTTACAAATATTGACGGAGCCGTAATAGCATAAGCCGGACCTTTTAAGGAGGCTTTAGATGTTCCCGAATGACAGAGGGAACGGACGGCTAAAAATCAGGAGGTTGATTTAACTATGATGAGATCATTGTTTTCTGGTGTGGCGGGTTTAAAAACACACCAGACCAGGATGGATGTTATTGGTAACAACATTGCAAACGTAAATACAACAGCATACAAATCACAGACCATGGTATTTCAGGATCTGATGTACCAGACCACACAGAAGGCGTCCGGTTACAATGCAACGACGGGACTTGCCGGCGTTAACGCAAGACAGATCGGTCTTGGCGTTAAGACGGGAGCGATCAGCACGGCTATTGAGACGCCGGGTTCCACCCAGACCACGGGCAATCCCTTTGACCTTAAGATCACGGGAGATGCGTTCTTTATCGTCAGCGACGGAAACAATAACTTTTTCACAAGGGACGGTTCCTTTTATGTAGACGGCGTAGGAAACCTTGCCATGAGTTCCAACGGATATAACGTTATGGGATGGCAGGTGGATGAAACAACAGGCGCCATCAAAAAGGACACGGTATCGGCGCTGCGCATTATGAGTCCCGAAAACATGACTTATCCGCCGGAGGCTACTTCCAAGGCTTATGTTTCCGGTATTATTGACAAGTTTGACGTTCAGGTATCTTCCGAAGCGGGCAAGATCTTGAATTTAAGCTTCTTTGACAATCTGGGTTATGAGTATACGGCTAAATTGTCCATGAAATCCACAGGGACTAAGGGTCTTTACACGGTCGAGTTGGATTCGGTTTTGGATGCGGACGCAAAAGAGGTCCAGATCCCGGGAATGACCTTCGGCGTAAATCAGACTGTTGAGGATCCCAAGACATTAGGCTTAAGCAATGCCTTTACATATGATGCGGCGGCAAATACTTTTACCTATCTGGATGACGACGGAGTAACCACCCATACTATCAACCTTGCCAGCAATGCATTGACGGATGATGAGAAAAATATGCTGGCAAAGGCGTACGGCTATTCCAGCTATGAAGAGTTTTCCAAGGTAAATACCGCAAACGGTTCCCTTGCGGCCCTGATAGATGCAGGTCAGTTCGCGGCACAGCTTCAGGCGGACGGCTCCATTGCGGCAACGGGCAGGACCATTACAGGCGGCGTGATCCAGTACAATGTTTCCACCGGTTATATTGAAAGCGTAAACGGGCTGGCCAATGATTTGAGCCTGAACTTATCCTTTGGAGACCAGGAGGTTCCGGCAGGTCCTTTCACGACCATCAATGTGGATTTCTCAACATCCACCAACTTTGATAATGAAGGAGCCAGCACCATCGGTGCGGATCCCGGCGATATAAAGGGCGACGGCGTGGGACGTAAGTTAGGAAAGCTTTCCGGCATCTCCATCCAGAGGGACGGTATGATCTACGCTTCCTATGACAACGGACAGAGAAGGCTCTTAGGACAGATCGCAGTAGCGGAATTCCCCAATGCGTCAGGTCTTGAAAAATGCGGCGACAACCTGTATTCGGCTACCTTAAACTCCGGAGAGTTTGACGGGATCGGCGTGGACATTACATCAGGCGGCGGTTATATGGAGACCGGCGTTCTGGAAATGAGTAACGTAGATCTGTCCGCTGAGTTTACGGAAATGATCACGACCCAGAGAGGTTTCCAGGCTAACTCCCGTATCATCACGGTTTCCGATACGCTTTTAGAGGAGCTTGTTAATCTGAAACGTTAATCGATCTCAAATGGATTTATCCTAATAAACATTATATAACAAAACATAGGGATGTTTTTCAGGTTTTTGAAAGATATCTCTATGTTTTTGTACGGGAAGTGGTATAATAGACGAGTGATTGTAAAAAGACAGGCATTTGCGGCGTTTATCCGGGTAACTGTGAAATAGGTACTATTGACAGGGTGGTAATTTAAGGAAGGGAGAGAAAAAAATGATTGAAGTCACGCGCCTTAATGATACGAAAATACTGATAAATCCTGACTTGATCGAGTTTGTGGAGGAAACGCCGGACACGGTCATTACCTTTACGACGGGGAGAAAAATTATTGTAAAAGAAAGTAGACAAAACATAAAAAATTTAGTAAAATCGTATAGAAAGGATATTTTTACTGACTAGTGTGAAAATAAACAGGTGTATACAATGGATATTGCATCAATTCTCGGCTTTATACTCTGCCTTGGCCTTATTGTTTTTGGTATTGTAACTGGCGATGACGGTGTTGCTGCTATATGGAATTTTATACATAGCCAGTCAGCCATTATTACATTTGGCGGGGCCTTCTGTTGTATCTTGGCATCCAACAGCATGTCAGATTTCCTTGGCGGATTAAAGAGTATCAAACTCGTATTTAAAGTCCCGTCGATTGACACTCCACAAATTATCAGCAAGATCATAGAATTGTCCAATGTGGCACGTAAGGAAGGTTTACTTTCCCTTGAAGAAGCAGCGGCGGATCTCGACGACCCTTTTCTAAAAAAAGGGATTCTTCTGATTGTGGACGGTACCGATCCGGAACTGGTACGGGGCATTTTGGAGACGGAGCTTACCAGTATTGAGGGCAGACATAAACAGAAGATAAGTTTCTGGCAGGACGTATCGTCTATGGGACCTGCCTGGGGTATGATCGGGACCCTGATCGGTCTGATCAACATGTTACAGAACATGTCGGATCCTTCATCGGTAGGACCGAATATGTCAACGGCCCTTATTACAACTTTATACGGTTCCATGCTTGCCAACTGGATCGCTACTCCCGTTGCTACCAAGTTGAAATCAAACAACGATGCGGAATCCATGGTAAAGGAAATTGTAATTGAAGGTTTATTATCCATTCAGGCAGGAGAAAATCCGAGGATTATCGAAGAAAAATTAAAATCCTTCTTGGCACCGAAAGATCGCGCTTCAGGCGGCACAGAGGAGGGCGGTGAGGAATAATGAGCAGAAAGAAAAAGGAAGAAGAACAGGCTCCGGGCTCGCCGGCGTGGATGGCGACCTTTTCCGACCTGATGAATCTGCTGTTATGCTTTTTCGTTCTTCTCTTTTCCATGTCCGAAATAGATGTTGATAAATGGCAGCAGGTTGCCATGTCCTTTTCTGAAAATTTCAGCATTTTTTCGGGAGGTGCAACGGCGATCGGGGACGGATTTCTGATCAGCAACGGTGTAAGCCAGTTAAACGAACTGGATGATTATATTAACAGCACCGGAAAAACGGCGGAGAGTGAAGAATTTGTCAATGATCTTGAAGAATTTGAGGAGAAACAGCTTGCCGCTGCCGAGCAGCTTGCAGAGGAAATAGAAGAATCGGTAGAGGAAAGCCAGTTTGCAAATGAAATAGATGTGGATTTTACGGCCCAGTATGTTTCGCTGACCTTAAACGGCGCTTTATTGTTTGATTCGGGAAGCGCAGAACTCAAGGAAGAGGCGAAACCCCTTATGGATAAAATCGGGCAGCTTTTAGGGCGCTATGCCCAGAGTACCATAGAAATTGAAGGACATACGGACAACGTTCCGATCCATAATGCAAAATTTGCGGACAATAACGAATTGTCCAGTTTCAGGGCTTTGTCGGTATTCAATTATTTTATGGAGACCACTTTTCTGGATCCGGCCATGATCAAGCATTCGGGCAGGGGAGAGTACCTGCCGGTAGCGGATAATTCCACGCCGGAAGGCAGGGCGCAGAACAGAAGGGTGGAGATTAAGATCTATCATTCGCTCAGCGTGGGAGAATAAGGAGGAAAACTGTGAAAAAGAATTTGTTGTCCATTGTTATATTGGCGTTATTGATTGTGAATCTGGTACTGACTTCCATTATGATGTTCAGTGTGGTAAGCACCAACAAAAAAACAGGTGCGGTAGTAGCGGACATTGCATCTATTTTAAAGCTTGAACTGGGAACGGAAGAGGAGCAGGAGGTTTCTTCGGTCTCCATGGAAGATACGGCTTTTCATGACATGGAAGAGGAGCTGACGATCATGCTGGCAAAAGACCCGCTGGATGAAGAGGCAAAAGAACATTTTGTACTGGTTCAGGTTTCTCTGTCCATGGATACTACAAACAAAGATTACAAGACCTATGGGGAATCCATTAACGATAACCAGATCGCAGGCATTATGCAGGAGGTTTTTGGAAAGTATACGGCGGATGAGGTACAGCCCAGATCAGAGGATATCAAAGCAGAGATTTTGGCGGAGATCCAGAAATTATACGGTTCGGAATTTATATACAAGGTTACCTTCAGCAAGCTGGTCGTTCAATGACAAGGGCTGCAGGCATGAAAGAACTTTATCGAAGAATAAGACGAACAGGAGGTGAGCTTGGTGGGAGAAGTATTATCTCAAAGTGAGATAGACAATCTGCTTCAGGCATTCAACAGCGGCGAACTGGACGTTGAAGAAATAAAAGAAACTCCGGATAAGCAAGTTAAAAATTATGATTTTAAGCGTCCCTCCAAATTCTCCAAAGAACATCTGCGTACATTGGAAATTATTTTCGAGCATTACGGAAGGCTGTTATCCACCAACCTGCCGGCGCATCTTAGGATGAATGTACAGGTTAACGTTGCCAGTTCCGAAACAGTTACTTTTTCTGAGTTTACCAATGCTTTGAGCAACCCGGTCATTCTTGGAATCGTTAATTTCAGTCCCCTGCGGGGAAATATCATTATCGAACTGCAGGCCAATCTCGGATATGTCATGATCGACAGGATGTTGGGCGGTATGGGACAGCCATTAGAAAAGAACAGGGATTTTTCGGAAATCGAATTGTCCATTATTGATAAAATCATGCTCACATGCATGACGCTTCTGCGGGAGCCGTGGAAAAACGTTGTGGATCTGGAACCTTATATGGAAAGGATCGAGACCAATCCGCAGTTCGCCCAGATTATGGCGGCAAATGAAATGATTGCCATCGTAACCTTAAATATCAAGGTGGGCGACAGCGAAGGCTTTATGAATATATGCCTTCCCTTTGCTACTTTGGAAAATATCATGGATAAGCTGAATACCAAGTACTGGTTCTCCACCATGCAGGAGATATCCGATGAGAGTTATCAGGATCACATTGAGGCTCTTATCAAGAGGGTGGATATTCCCATAAGGGCCGTACTTGGAAAGAGTATTATTTCCGTTATGGATTTTGCCTCCCTGCAGAGAGGCGACATCATCAGGCTGGATACGAAGGTGGATGATGAACTGGATATTTTTGTAGGAAATCTTAAGAAATTTACCGCCCTGCCGGGTACAAACAAAGAGAATTATGCGGCAAGGGTAACATCGGTCATAAGAGAGGAGGAATAGGGGAATGGGCGATATGCTGTCTCAGGACGAGATTAATGCATTACTCAGTGGAATGTCTACAGGCGAGCCCCAGGAAGGATCAACAGATGAGGTATCAGCAGATGCGTCAGCAGCAGGAGAGGTGTCATCGGTTCCGGAAGAAAGGCTGACAGATATGGAAAAGGACGCCATAGGCGAAATTGCCAATATCAGCATGGGCACATCTGCTACAACCCTGTTTTCACTTGTTAACCAAAAAGTAAATATTACGACCCCGGTCGTTTCCATGGCCAGGTGGGAAACCCTGATGAATGAATACGAAAGACCGTGCGTGTTTATTCAGATCAAGTATACTACCGGTTTAGACGGAGCAAATATACTGATATTAAAGGAACATGACGTAAAAGTCATTACCGATCTGATGATGGGAGGCGACGGCACCAATACACAGGATGAACTGAGCGAGCTTCATCTGAGTGCGATCTCGGAAGCCATGAATCAGATGATGGGGTCGTCGGCAACGTCTTTATCTTCCATGTTAGGCAGGATGATCGATATCAGCCCGCCGGAGGCAAGCCTCATAAACTTAAGCGAATTCAAAAAGGCTTCGGATATTGCGGAATTTCTGGAAGAGGATTTTGTAAAAATATCTTTTAGGATGCAGATCGGCGAATTGGTTGACAGCACGATCATGCAGCTGTATCCGGTAGATTTCGTAAAATCGGTATATGAGATATTCATAGGGGCTCAGGGCATGGACGATTCCGCACCCACACAGCAGGCTCCGGAGCCTGAACCTGAACCTTATGTACCGCCCCAGGCGGCGCCGGCAAATCAGGGAATGCCTGCAGCGGGAGGACCGGCACCGGCGATGCCTCAGGCGGATATGTCCCAGATGAATTACGGAATGCCCCAGATGGGGATGCCGCAGATGGGAATGCCTCAAATGAATTACGGAATGCCCCAGATGGCAATGCCGCAGACGATGCCGCCGGGAGGCAACATGAATATCCAGCCGGCCCAGTTCCAATCGTTCAACCAGGATTTTACCGCAATACCCAGTCAGGAAAATATCGGGCTGATTATGGACGTACCGTTGGAGGTTACGGTAGAACTGGGGAGGACCAAAAAATCCATTGCGGAAATTCTGGATTTTGCCCCGGGTACGATCATTGAGTTAAACAAGATCGTGGGAGAACCTATTGATGTGCTGGTAAACGGCAAGTTTGTTGCAAAAGGCGAAGTGGTAGTTATTGAAGAAAGTTTTGGTATCAGAGTAACTGAAATCATTAACAATTAAGGGAATTTAGGAGAGAGAAGATGGCGAAAAATATTTTAATTTGTGACGATGCAGCATTTATGCGTATGATGATCAAGGACATTTTAACCAAAAACGGGTATAATGTTGCAGGAGAAGCTGAAAACGGCGCCAAAGCGGTGGAAAAGTACAATGAGCTGAAACCCGATCTGGTGCTCATGGACATTACCATGCCGGAGATGGATGGTATTCAGGCTTTGAAGAACATCAAAGCAGCGGATGCCGGAGCTCAGGTTATCATGTGTTCCGCAATGGGACAGCAGGCTATGGTAATCGAAGCCATCCAGTCAGGGGCAAAGGACTTTATTGTAAAGCCTTTCCAGGCAGACCGTGTATTGGAAGCCGTTAAAAAGGTAGTTGGCTGATATGATATTGACTGTAGTCTCTAAAGTAGACTCCATTGTTCAATTTCTGACGGTGTTAATTATCTTTGTTATCGTGCTGGGAGCTACATGGCTGACGACCAGATTTGTTGCGGGTTTCCAAAAGGGAAAAATGCAGGGCGGCAATTTTGAGGTAATCGATTCTTTTCGTATATCTCAAAATAAATATATGGAGCTTATCCGGATCGGGAACCGTTATCTTGCCATTGCAGTATGCAAGGATACGGTAACGGTTTTAACGGAGCTTTCCGAAGATGAAGTGATTCGTCTGGAAAGCAGTCCGGCAGATGCCTCCATGCAGTTTGAGGAATTTTTCAAGAAGGCAAAAAGTCTGGTAAAAGGAACCAATAGGAAAGCGGCAGATGAGCATGAAGAAGATAAATAGCAGCAGTACCCTCGGAAAGTTGGTTATGAAGACCCTATTTTTAATAGGCGCTTTTTGCATGGTGTTTTTTATGCATCCGGCATTATCCTATGCCGGAGGGCTGGATAATGCCCTTACTTCTTCCCAGGATGCGGGAGAAGAGGAAGAAAGAACCAATATCCGCGAACCCGGCAGTTCAGAGGATGCTGATGAACTAGGCGAACTGAATATAGCAAATAATGTGACCGTTAGTGTAAATGATGGGAATGGATCTATTGCGGGTGCCCTTAGGGTTATGTTAATCTTAACAGGCATTGCTTTGGCACCTATTCTCATTATTTGTTTGACATCCTTTACAAGGATCATTATTGTTCTGCATTTTACCAGGGCGGCTTTGAATACCCAGACGGCCCCTCCCAATCAGGTGCTGATCGCTCTATCCCTGTTTCTGACTTATTTCATTATGAGCCCCATTATAACGGAGATCAACGAGACGGCCATAAAGCCCTTTGAAGCAGGACAGATTACCCAGGAAGAGGCGTTGGAAGCGGGAATTGCTCCTTTAAGGGAATTTATGTGCAGGGAGACGCAGGCAAAGGACGCCAAGGTGTTTTGTGAGATAGGCGGTTATGAATGGACGGGAGATAAAGAGGATGTGCCGACAAGCGCGCTGATCCCAAGCTTTATGATCAGCGAACTGAGGACGGCGTTCATTATCGGGTTTGTCATTTATATTCCGTTTATCGTCATAGATATGGTCGTGGCATCGGCCCTTATGAGCATGGGTATGATGATGCTGCCTCCGACTACAATTTCCATGCCATTCAAAATACTCCTGTTTGTTTTGGCGGACGGCTGGAATCTGGTAATTGTACAGCTTGTGAGGACATTTTACTGACGTTTGTGTAATTGTGACTGTTATGGAAAGAAGGCGGCATTGTGTCTATAGATTATGTAGTCCAGATTGCGAATCAGGCATTGTATTTAATAATAAAAACTGCGGCACCGGTTCTTCTTGTATCCTTAGTGATCGGTCTTGTGGTCAGCATTTTCCAGACCGTTACCTCCATTCAGGAGCAGACCCTGACCTTTGTGCCCAAGATCATAGGCGTCTTTTTGGCCATTATGCTTTTGGGCGGATGGATGCTTAATAATATCAGCGATTTTATGACGCAGCTTTGGTCAGATTTTTCGATTTATATCAGGTGATCCTATGATTGATTACTCTTTTTCGATTTATGAACTGGAATATTATCTGTTGATTTTTGTAAGGGTTACCTGTTTTATTTTTGCCTGTCCCTTTTTCAGCATGAACAATACGCCGAGAAGGGTAAGGATCACGCTGGGCGTGTTTTTATCCTATCTGCTTTACCAGGCCATATATCCTCATGAGGTCATTGCTTATGATTCCCTTTTGGAATATTCGGCCATTGTGGTAAAAGAGGGGATGACAGGGGTGCTGATCGGACTGTCCACAAGCATGTGCAATTCCATTGTCCTTTTTGCGGGACGCCTGATAGACATGGAGATCGGCCTTGCCATGGCAAGCGAATACGACCCCACTACAAGAGAGAATGCCAGCGTAACGGGAATTTTTTATCAATACCTTGTGATGTTGATACTGATGATTACCAATCTGCATCATTATCTGATCAAGGCTTTAGCCGAGACTTTTACGCTGATACCCATAAACGGAGCCATATTTTCAGGGGATAAGATCGTTTCCGCCTTTGTCTCCTTTATGAGCGGTTATATCAATATCGGTTTCAGGATCTGCCTTCCCATATTCTGCGTGCTGCTGATCACTAACTGCATCTTAGGCATCATGGCCAAGGTGGCCCCCCAGATGAACATGTTTGCGGTAGGTATGCAGATCAAGCTCTTAATGGGGCTGGGCGTTTTATTTCTGACTGTGGGGATGCTTCCCCATATTTCGGATTTTGTCTTTACGGAAATGAAGACCGTGATGGTATCCTTTGTGGAGGCGATAATGGCATGATTGCTTACAATTTACAGTTCTTCGCCAAGGAAGGACCCGGCGGGGAAAAAACGGAAGAGCCTACCGGCAAGAAGTTAGAGGACGCCCGTAAAGAAGGGCAGGTGGCAAAGAGCAAGGAAATTGCCAATGCAACCGGCCTTATCGCCATGTTTTTGATCTTAAAATTCGGCATAGGGTATTTCGGAAATCATTTTCTGGAGCTTTTTACCCTTGTATACGGAAGAATTCCGGAGATGATCAAGTTAAGCGGCGGATTCGTGCCGGTAAAAGAGTTTTATTCATTGATCGGCCAAACAATGTTAAGGATCCTTATCATCCTTCTGCCGTTGCTGCTAATAGGGTTTTTGATCGCGTTTTTGTCCGATTATTTTCAGGTAAAATGGAAGGTCACGGCAAAGCCTTTACAGCCGAAGTTCAGTAAGATCAGTCCCGTCAGCGGATTTAAAAGGATATTCTCAGCCCAGTCTTTGGTGGAGCTTGTGAAGTCCATTGCCAAGGTGGCGCTGATCGGATGGGTGGCGTACGGCACCATCAAGGATAATTTCGATGTGATCTATCTGCTGTTTAATATGCCTTTATGGCAGGGAATCGAAACGGCGGGGTCAATTGCCATAAATTTTGGCTTAAAATGTTCTTTCATTTATATTATAATAGCATTACTGGATTTTGTTTATCAGAAGAGGAAGTTCCATAAGGATCAGATGATGACCAAGCAGGAAGTCAAGGACGAGTATAAGCAGTCCGAAGGCGATCCCCAGGTCAAGGGACGGATCAAACAGAAGATGCAGGAGGCGTCCAGAAGGCGTATGATGCAGCAGCTGCCGGAGGCGGATGTGGTCATAACCAACCCTACCCACTTTGCCGTTGCCATCAAGTACGACACCGAGGTCGCATCTGCGCCCGTTGTCCTTGCAAAGGGAGAGGATTTTCTGGCCCGGAAGATCAAGGAAGTGGCAAAGGAAAACCATATAGAGATCGTGGAAAACAAGCCGCTTGCCAGAATGCTCTATTATAATGTGGAGATCGGCGAACAGGTTCCGCCGGAATTATATCAGGCAGTTGCAGAAGTTCTCGCCATGGTTTATCATATGCAGGGGAAAATATAGAAAGGAGGACGGCAGATGAAAAAAGCAGATCTGGGTGTGGCATTATATTTACTTGCTGCATTTATTATGTTTATTGTGCCGATTCCCTCTTTACTTTTGGATATTTTGCTCGCAGTCAATATTTCCCTGGCCTTTGTTATCATGTTCCGCTGTATGTTTGTCAAGGAAGTACTGGATATGTCTTTCTTCCCGACGGTCCTTTTGTTTACCACCATATTCAGGATCGCGCTGAACGTTTCCTCCACAAGGCTGATCTTAACCACGGGAAATCCCGGAAACGTAGTGGAAACATTCGGCAATTTCGTAGGCGGCGGGGATCTGATCATCGGAGCCATAGTATTCGTTATCCTGATCATTATCCAGTTTATGGTCATCAATAAAGGTTCCGAGCGTGTTGCGGAAGTAACGGCGCGTTTTACTTTGGACGCCATGCCCGGTAAGCAGATGGCAATCGACGCCGATCTGAATACCGGAGCCATCACGGACCAGGAGGCAAAAGTACGAAGGGAAAAGATACAGCAGGAATCCAGCTTTTTCGGAAGCATGGACGGTGCAGTTAAATACGTTAAGGGAGACGCCATGGCGGGCCTTTTGATAACGGCTATCAATATCGTGGGCGGGATCGCCATGGGAATGCTCCGTGGGGGAATGGACATCAATACGGCGTTGAACCGTTATGCGATCTTAACAATAGGCGACGGCCTGGTCAGCCAGGTCCCCTCCCTTTTGATCTCCTTATCCACAGGTATTCTGGTTACCAAGGGAAGCAAGGATGCGGATTTCGGAACCGTTTTGATAGGACAGCTTTTCGGCATGCCCAAGGTTTTATATCTGGTAGGCGGGATCCTTTGTTTCCTGGGTATCATTACGCCGTTAAATCCCATGATCTTTGTGGTCCTGGGCGTTGCGTTCATTATTACGGCGAGGAGCATACAGGCTGAGATCGAGACTGCGGAGATAGAAGGAGAAGTGGATACGGACGAGGCTGCGGCGGAAGAGATCAGGCAGCCGGAAAATGTCACTTCCCTTTTGCAGGTGGATCCTATCGAGCTGGAATTCGGTTACGGCATCATCCCCCTTGCGGATGTGAACCAGGGGGGCGATCTGTTAGACCGTGTCGTTATGATCCGAAGACAGATCGCATTGGAGCTTGGAACCGTTGTGCCTATCATTCGTTTGAGGGACAACATTCAGTTAAATCCCAACCAGTATATTATAAAAATAAAGGGTATACAGGTATCGGAGGGAGAAATTCTTTTTGACCACTATATGGCCATGAATCCGGGGTATGTGGAGGAAGAGATTGCAGGTATTCCCACCTTTGAGCCGTCTTTCCACCTTCCGGCGATCTGGATTACCGAGGGACAGAGAGAACGGGCGGAAAGCCTTGGTTATACCGTTGTCGATCCGCCAAGTATTATTGCCACCCATTTGACGGAAATCATCAGACAGCATATTGCAGAACTTTTGACAAGACAGGATGTCCAGAATCTGACCAACAATTTAAAGGAGACAAATCCTTCTATTGTGGAGGAATTGATTCCAAAGCTTTTAGGCCTTGGAGAGGTGCAGAAGATATTGCAGAATCTTTTGCAGGAGGGGATTTCCATCAGGGATCTGCTTACCATATTCGAAACGCTGGCGGACTACGCCACAACCTCCAGGGATACGGACATTTTGACGGAATATGTAAGGCAGAGTTTAAAGAGGGCCATATGCGCCAGATATTTTCCTGCCAATGAGACCACCAGCGTGGTAACCTTGGATCCTCAGGTGGAGCAGGAGATCATGGCAAATGTAAAACAGACGGAGCAGGGAGCTTATCTTACTATCGCTCCCGAAAAGACAAAGGCAATCATCGAAAGTGTCAGGACGGAAATCGGAAAGTTAGAAAGCCTTGGAAAGAATCCGATCATTATTACATCGCCTATCGTGCGGATGTATTTTAAACGGCTGACAGAGGATTACTTCAGTGATCTGATCGTGGTATCCTATAATGAGGTGGAGCCCAATGTGGAATTACAGTCAGTGGGGATGGTGACAGCATAAATGATTATCAAAAAGTTTCAGGGAAAAACCGAACAGGACGCTGTGGAGGCGGCAAAAAAAGAGCTGGGAAACGGCGTTGTGGTCATGAATGTCAAGGAATTGAATAAAAAAGGCTTTTTTGCATTGTTTAAGCGTAAAATGGTAGAAGTGACCGTAGCCTTGGAGGAGGAGCCGGACCGGGTTCTGCCGCCTAAAAAAGAGGCTGCCGTCAAAGCGCCGGACCCCAAGATCTATGAGGCACTGGAATCCATTATCAGGGAGAAGGACGAGGGGACGGATAAGGCTATTGAAGAGAAGCTGGAGAGTTTACAGTCCCTTCTTGAAAAGCAGCTTCAGATGACGGGAACGGAAAAAGAGGCGGAAGAAGAGGCGGCGGAAAGCGAAAAGGAGCCGGAAGACAGCAATGAGCGGTTTTTGAAGCTGCTTTACCATACCATGCTGGAAAATGAGATCAGTGAGAAGTACGCCAACCAGATCATTGATGAGCTGGACCAGATGTTAAAGCCCAATATGCCCATAGACTATATCCTTTCCAATGTATATCAGAAGATGATCCTAAAATTCGGGCAGTCCAGTACGATCACGCCGGGTACGAGGAAACCGAAGCTCATTTATTTTATCGGACCTACGGGTGTGGGAAAAACGACTACCATTGCCAAGCTGGCATCCAAATATACGGTAGACGAGAAGATGAAAGTGGCGTTGTTTACGACGGACACATACAGGATCGCAGCGGCGGAGCAGCTCCGCACCTATGCCAATATTCTGGAAGTACCCTTCCGGGTCATCTATACCGTGGATGAAATGAGGGAGGGGATCGAGGAATTCCGGAAGTTCGATTATATTCTGGTAGATACCACCGGTCATTCCCATCAGAATGCGGAACAGCAGGAGGCCATGAAGGAGATCATACATGCGGTGGACGAAAGTCTGGAAAAGGAGATTTATCTGGTTGTCAGCGCAACTACCAAGTATAAGGACCTGATCAATATTGCTGATAATTATTCTGCTATTACGGATTATAAACTGATATTTACCAAACTGGATGAAACCACCAGCCTTGGCAACCTGTTTAATCTGAAACTGTATACGGATGCGCAGATGTCTTATGTTACATGCGGGCAGAATGTACCGGACGATATAGAGGAGTTCAATCCCCAGAAAACAGTGAAGACACTTTTGGGCGGAAACAGAAACTCTTAAGGAGGAAATAATGGATCAGGCGGAAAACTTAAGAAATATCATAAAGATGAACAGTCAGCCCCATAAGTCTCTTGCCAGAGTCATTACCGTGACAAGCGGTAAGGGCGGTGTGGGAAAGTCCAATACGGCTATTAATCTTGCCATCTGGTTCCGTCAGATGGGACAGAGAGTCATTATTCTGGATGCGGATTTCGGGCTGGCAAATATTGAGGTTATGTTCGGCGCCGTGCCCAAACATAATCTTGGGGATTTGATCTATCAGGGAAAAAACATCAAAGAGATCATTACCTGGGGACCGGGAGAGGTAGGGTTTATCTCGGGCGGTTCGGGCATTGCAGGACTGTCCAACCTAAGCAGGGACTATCTGATGTGCGTGGTGCAGAACCTGGCGGAATTGGATTCCATTGCAGATATCGTAATTGTGGATACCGGTGCGGGGATTGCCGATGCGGTTTTGGAGTTTCTTGTGGCAAGCGGGGAAATCCTTCTTGTGACTACTCCGGAGCCTACTTCCATTACGGATTCCTATTCCCTTTTGAAGTCTTTGAACAGGCATCCCCGTTTTTCGGGAGAAATGTCTCAGATCAAGGTCATTGCCAACAAAGTGGAAGGCGAAGCCGAGGGAAAGGCGTTATTTACCAAATTAAACGCGGTGGTAGAGCGGTATTTAAAGCTGCCGGTTTCCTATCTGGGAGCGATCCCGCAGGATAACAATCTGTCAAAGGCGGTCATGCAGCAGATGCCGGTGTCCCTTGCGAATCCGGGGACGAGGTCGGCAAAGGCGTACCAGAGGATAGCGGAGACACTGATATACGGGGAAGCGGAAGAAACAGGGGAAAAAAGAAACATAAGAGGAATGGCGGGATTCTTTTCCCATATTATCGGGACTTCCAAGAATCCGTTTCATCAGTAGCAGCAAAAACATAGAATAAGGGAGAAGGTATATGTTAACAGATTTGGTAAGACCCGGAGATAAAATAGAAGTACAGGCGGTTGAAGGCGCCATTTTAGGCGGAAACACCGAAAACAAAAAGATATATACTTCGCAGGTATATGACGTTCTGGATGATGAACAGCTGGAGATCATGATGCCTATGGACGGGACGAAACTGATCCTTTTGCCGGTGGATGGAGAGTACCAGTTTTGCTTTTACACAAGAAAGGGGCTGTACCAGTGCTTTGTCAGGGTGGTGGAGCGTTATAAGGAGAACAATGTTTACAAGCTGCTGTGCGAGCTGACTTCTCCACTGGGGAAATACCAGAGAAGGGAATATTACCGTTATGCCTGCACGCTCCCCGTAAAGACCAGGGAGCTTCTGGAGGAAGAGATAGAGGGGTTAAAGGAAGGCAAATATCATATGTGGATGGGGATCCCTCTTACCAAAGGAAATATTGTGGACATCAGCGGCGGGGGAATACGGTTCGTGGCGCCGGTAAAATATACGGAAGGAACGCAGATCGTTATCAGTTTGACCCTGAATATGCACGGAAAAGAAGAAAACTATGAGCTGGTGGGCTTAATACTGAAAAGCAAGGCAAATGAGGTGCGCAGGGGAGAATATGAGCATCGCGTGAAATTTACGCTGATCACGAATGTCCAGCGGGAAGAAATCATACGTTATATTTTTGAAGAGGAGCGTAAGAGCAGGCGGCGTATAACAAGTGTAGGTGACATATGATTAAAAAAATACTGGTCATAGATGATTCTGCACTCATGAGAAGAATCTTTTGTGATATAATTAATTCGGATGAGAGATTTCATGTGGAAGATACGGCGACGAACGGGTTGGAAGCGTTGGAACTCTTAAAAAAAAATACATATGATCTGGTAATCACGGATCTGATGATGCCCAAAATGGACGGCATTTCCTTTTTAAAGGAACTGAATAAAACGGACATCCGCGTAAAAGTGGTTGTGATCAGTTCTTTTGCAAAAGAGGACGCAAGCATTACCATCGAAGCGCTTTCCCTGGGTGCGGTGGACTTTTTGAGGAAGCCGGCAGGCATTTCGGATGTGAAGGGAGAAAAGTTCGGCGGACGTCTGATCCGGATCCTGGAGGAAGTCGTTTTGGAGGATGGCAGAAATGTTTCCCGCAGGCATTTCCCTCATACGAAAGCGATAGCGGACAAAATAGGCGCTGTCAAAGACGGGATTTTGGGAAAAGTCGCTGCTTTTGAAAATGAGACCGGGCAAAAGAAGCTTGTGGCCATAGCCAGTTCCACGGGAGGTCCCAAGGCATTGCAGGAGGTTCTGCCAAAGCTTCCGGCAAATCTGGATGCGCCTGTTCTGGTAGTCCAGCATATGCCGGCAGGATTTACCGCCACATTGTCAGAAAGGCTTAATGGGATCTGCCCCCTTCATGTACAGGAAGCGGCCGAAGGAATGCCGGTCAAAAAAGGGAACATCTATATTGCCAGAGGCGGTATTCATATGACCGTGGTCCGTGCCGGAGGATGCAACCGGATCGCATTTCTGGATAAACCGCCAAGGGAGGGCGTAAAGCCCTGTGCCAATTATATGTATGAATCCATAAAGGATTGTGATTATGAACATGTGACCTGTGTCGTTTTAACGGGAATGGGACAGGACGGAAAAAATGGCATAACCAATCTGAAGAAACATAAAGAGTTATTCGTTATTGCACAAGATCAGGACAGCTGTGCCGTTTACGGTATGCCTCGTAGTGTGGTATCGGCAGGACTTGCAAACAAAGTTCTACCACTCAAAGAGGTGGCGGGAGCGATTATAAAAGACGTGGGGGTATGCAAAGATGGACGTTAGTCAATATCTGGAGATTTTTCTCGATGAAACAAAGGAGCATTTACAAAGTTTAAGCGATCAGCTTATGAGCCTGGAACAGGATCCAGAAAATATGGATACCATAAACGAGATTTTCCGTGCGGCCCATACTTTAAAGGGTATGGCAGGAACCATGGGATATAAGAGGATGCAGACGCTGACCCATGATATGGAAAACGTGTTTTCGGAAGTCCGCAACGGGACCATTAAAGCCGACGGCAATATGATCGATGTGCTGTTCCAGTGTCTGGATGCTCTGGAGGAATATACCGAGAATATTCAGAATACATCTGATGAAGGAACAAATGACAATGAACATTTGATCAAGGCGTTAAACCAGATCCTGTCGTCTTTGGGAGGCAAAGCGGAAACGCCGGCATCCCCGGCAAAAGCTGAGAGCAAGGAAGCGTCTGCCGCTGAAGAAAATGATGCGTCCAAGGAAAAATGGCGGGATATTAAGCTGGATGACACCGAAAAGCTGGTCATGGGCGAAGCGGTCAACCAGGGCAAGAACGTTATGGGAATTACCGTTTACATACAGGAAAGCTGTATTCTGAAGGCGGCGAGGGCTTTTCTCGTATATAAGGCTTTGGAAGAATTAGGGGAAACCATTGTTTCAAGTCCCAGTGCCCAGGATATTGAGGATGAGAAGTTTGAATTTGATTTCAGTGTGGTCTTTATTACCGAATCCGATACAGAAACGGTTAAAAAGGCCGTTATGAACGTATCTGAGATCGAGAGCTGTTATATTTCCCTGATGGAAGTGGAAGCAGGCGCAGGCGGGGAGAGGAAGGCGGTCCGGGAAACGGAAGAGAAGCCGGCGGCTGCCTCTGCGACGGCTTTGGCTGCCTCTTCAGGCGGAAATGCTCCCGCAAAGACGGATAAGACCAAAAATGCCAAACCCGTTGTAAACAGAACGGTCCGTGTGGATATTGAAAAGCTGGATGTGCTGATGAATCTGGTCAGCGAGCTTATCATTGCCAAGAACTCTCTGGTGTCGGCGGCCAATACGGAAGGCATTACGGCAAACAGCGCGGTAAACGAGCCTATAGAGTATCTGGAAAGCGTGACCACCAATCTTCATGAATCCGTTATGAAGGTAAGGATGGTGCCCATTGAAACCGTTGTACAGAAGTTCCCCAAGATGATCAGGGATCTGTCCAAGAAGCTGGATAAGAAAATGCAGCTGTTCATGAGCGGCGAAGAGACGGAATTAGACCGTACCGTGGTGGATGAGATCGGCGATCCGCTGATGCACCTTTTGCGTAATTCCGCCGACCACGGTCTGGAATCGGCCGAGGTAAGGCTTGAGAGAGGAAAGCCGGAAGTTGGTTCCATTTATCTGGATGCTTATCAGGACGGAAACAACGTAGTCATTGAAGTAAGGGATGACGGTAACGGTATCGATGTGGAGGCTGTAAAGGCAAAGGCTATAGAGAGAGGCACGATCACGCCTGACCAGGCCGAAAACATGAGCGATAAGGACGCAATCGGATTATTGTTCCTTCCCAGTTTTTCTACTGCCAAAAAGGTATCCGATGTTTCGGGAAGAGGCGTCGGCTTAGATGTGGTCAAATCCAAAATCGAGTCCTTGAGCGGAGAGGTAGAGGTAAAGACCAAGCTGGGAGAAGGCAGTACGTTTATTATAAGACTGCCCCTTACCTTAGCGATCATCCAGGCGCTGATGGTAGAAGTGGGAGGCGAAAAATATGCGATCTCATTGGGCTCCATACAGACCATAGAGGATATTTCTCCCGATGAGATAAAATTCGTGCAGAATGAAGAGGTAATCAACTTAAGGGGCGACGTCATACCGCTTATTCGGTTGAACGAGGTGCTGGATATAGCGTCGACAAAGGGACCGGACGATAATCTGGTCGTAGCCATTGTCAAGAAGGGGGATCAGTTAGGCGGACTTGTTGTAGACGAGTTAATGGGACAGCAGGAAATCGTTATTAAATCCCTTGGCAAATACATTAACAAGAGCAAGGTCATCAGCGGTGCAACGATTTTGGGAGACGGCGAGATCGCACTGATCATTGATGCGAATGCGTTGTTGTAGGGGAGGTGTCAAGATGGAAGAATTAAGCAATGCACAGGAAAGAATCCAGTATATCGTAGTAAAATTCGGCGATGAGCAATACGGTATCGATATCAAATATATTGACAATATTGTCCGTATGCAGAGAATAACCAGAGTGCCAAAGGTACAAAGTTATATAAAAGGGGTCATTAATTTAAGGGGCGAAGTCATACCGGTCGTCAGTATCCGCTTAAAAATGGGTCTTGTGGAAGATACCATAACCAAAAAGACCCGTATCATCATCATCAGGCTTGATAACGGCGAGATCATCGGTATGCTGGTAGACGAAGTAAAGGAAGTTGTGACGCTGGAGACGTCCCAGATAGAGAAGGTTGCCTATGATTCGGGGGAAGAAAAGGCAAATTATCTGTCAGGCGTGGGAAAGGACAAGGGAGAACTGATTTCTCTTTTGGACATGAATCTGGTGTTCGCAGAGAAGGAAAGGCAGATTAATAAGCCGGAATAGGAAGGGATATGGAGAATTTTAATTTAAATGATTCCGAACAGTATTTTGACGTATTGAAAGAATTGGGAAATATCGGGGCGGGAAACGCCACTACAGCTTTGGCACAGATGATTCAATGCAAAGTGGATATGAAGGTTCCGCAGGTCAGGCTGCTTGATTTTCAGGAAGTGGGTCAGGCCATGGGCGGAGAGGAACAGATCATGGCAGGGGTATACCTGCTGGTTGAAGGCGACATAACCGGAAGCATGATGTTCCTTTTAGAAGAAAAGGCGGCACATACCCTTGTGGCAAAGCTGATGCAGATGCCTGAAAACCAGGAAGGACCGTTTTCGGAAATGGAACTTTCGGCCTTAAAGGAAATAGGCAATATTATTGTCGGATCGTATTTGAACTCTCTGTCCGTACTGACTAATATGATGATCGTACCGTCAGTGCCGGATTTGAGCATTGATATGGCCGGAGCCATCTTAAGTGTGCCGGCTATTGAATTTGGGGAACTGGGAGACAAGATACTGCTGATTCAGACGCAGTTTACTGATGACGTTAGTTTGGACGGGTATTTTATCTTGATTCCGGATCTGGAGTCTTACGATAAAATATTAACCGCTATAGGCATGTGATTATGAGTGAGATTATTAAAGTAGGAATGGCAGATTTAAAAATATGTAAGAGTCCCGATGGGGTTACTACATTGGGACTGGGATCCTGCGTGGGAATCGCTATCAGGGATCCGTTGACAAAAATCGGAGGACTGGCGCATATCATGCTGCCGGACAGCACAGCGATCAGAGACAACTCCAATATACCTAAATTTGCAGACACGGGTATAGAAGAACTGGTCAGACAGCTTGTGGCTGCAGGGGCTTTAAGGGTCAGACTGGTGGCAAAAATTGCAGGAGGAGCCCAGATGTTCGGAGCCCAGGGCCGTGCAAATGCCGTAAAGGTCGGCGAACGGAATGTGGAAGCGGTCAGGGCAAAGCTTTTACAGATGAGGATCCCGATCCTTGCCAGCGATACAGGATTGAATTACGGTCGTACCGTAATATTTTACCCGGAGACGGGGGATTTTGTAATTAAGGCAATCGGAAAACCGGAGAAAGTGATCTAAAGTATGAAAAGAAGGATGATTCCCATATTTCTTATGCTGGTGGCGGGGGCCATAACCAGCATTATCACGTATATAAAGGATTATGAACTGACAAGGATGCTCTGGACGCTTTTGGGAGCCTTGGTCGTGTTTTATGCTCTGGGAGTTGTTGTCCAGAAAACGTTAAACCTTTTTGACGAACAGATAGAAGAGGCGGAAAAGAAAGCAAAAGAAGCAGAAATAAAAGAAGCGGAAGAAAAAGAGAAAGAAAACAGGAACGAAGAGCCGGGGAATGAAGAAGACGGCAAACAAAATACGGAAAATCCGTCAGAGGAGCAGGAGGACTAGAGCTTTGACGGGAAATAGTTATTTTGCGGAGGTTATTCATGGATGAGGCAGGAAGAAAACGGCTTTGGCAGGATTATCAGCGCTTAAAAAGCCAGGACCTACGGGAGAAAATCATATTGGAATATGCACCCTTGGTTAAGCTTGTAGCAGGAAGGCTCAGTATGTATCTGGGCTATAATGTGGAATATGATGACCTTGTAGGTTATGGCGTTTTCGGATTGATCGATGCCATTGACAAGTTTGATACCTGCAAGGATGTGAAGTTTGAGACCTATGCAAGCCTTAGGATCAGAGGGGCAATCCTTGACCAGATCCGTAAAATGGACTGGATTCCCAGAACTATCAGGCAGAGACAGAAAAAAATCAATGCTGTCATGAAAGAGATTGAAACGACTACGGGCAGAAGCGCTACAGACGAGGAGATTGCCAGGGGACTTGGCATTTCCGGAGATGAGTATACTGACTGGCAGTCGCAGATGAAGATTACAGGTGTGGTCAGCCTCAATGAATACATAGAGCAGGGCGGACCAGAGCTGAAAGGGGAAAAAAGTGTATCTTCTCAATTTGAAATACCGGAAGAGGTGGCGGAAAGAGAGGAATTAAAGGAAAAATTGAGGGAATCGCTGGATATTCTTACAGAAAAAGAAAGAAAAGTTGTTTTGCTATACTATTATGAGGATCTGACCTTAAAAGAGATCAGTTACATTTTGGAAGTCTCGGAATCCCGCGTATCCCAGCTTCATACAAAGGCATTATCAAAAATGAAGTCAAAACTTGGCGAGTATATGGGGATACTTTCGGACCGGTAGTGCGGAGGTATAAATATGAATGCCTATTTTCAAATCATTACAAGTATGAAAGGCACGGCGGTCAAGCTGGTGCCGGAGTCAGAAGGCGGGGCAAAGCTGGACTTTGCCGAGCTTATGGAATATCTGCGGTCAAAGAATATAGAAATTGCTGATGCCAAGCCTTTGTATCAGGCGGTGGAACATCTCTCCGAGGAGGTTGTCGTTCCCGTTTCCATACAGGTGGGGCTGTCGGCACAGGAGACTTTTCAGCTGAAGGTAACGGAGGATAAGATGGAAGCCGTCGTGCGTTTCTATCCTCCCAGCAGCAGCGGGGTTTCTTATGCAGGAAAAGAAGATATCATAAGCGACCTGAAACTGTTAAAGATCGTTTACGGCATCGATGAGGAAGCGATCGAGGCCTATCTTACCAAAAGAAATTATTGCGAGGATATTGTAATAGCCAGGGGCAGGGAGGCAGTCCAGGGAAAAGATGCCCGGATCGAATATTATTTTAACACGGACTTAAGCGCAAAGCCGAAAAGGAATGAAGACGGTTCGGTAGATTTTTTTCATCTGGATACCATTAATCACTGTAAGGTCGGAGACGTTCTTGCAAAGCTTTACAAAGAGGTGCTTGGCGAGAAGGGATGCGATGTTTACGGCGCACCTGTCCAGCCCAGAAAAGTAAAGCATCTGGGGTTAAAGTTCGGCAAAAATATCGATGTATCAGAGGATGGCTGTGTGCTCACATCCAAGGTAAACGGGCATGTATGCCTCTCCTTTGACGAAGTTGTTGTTTCGGACGTTTATGAGGTAGAAAATGTAGGTCCTGCCACCGGAAATATTGAATCCAACGGAAGCGTTCTGGTCAAGGGAAATGTGCAGACCGGTTTTTCCATTAAGGCGAAAGGTAACGTGGAGATCAGGGGCGTGGTGGAAGGCGCCGTGGTTGAAACGGATGGAGATATTATCATTGCCAGAGGTATGAACGGCATGGGAAAGGGCATCTTAAATGCCAAGGGACGCATTATTTTAAAATATGCCGAAAACGCAACGATCACGTCGGGAGAATATATTGAAAGCGAATCCCTTCTGCACAGCAAGGTAAACGCCCGGACAGAGATACGCGTGGATGGCAGAAAAGGAATTATTGCCGGAGGGATGATAAGGGCTACAGAGAGAGTCAGCTGCAAGACACTGGGTTCCCCTATGGGGTCTGATACCCAGGTGGAGGTAGGAGTGGATCCGGCGGATAAGATCCGTTATCAGGAGCTGCAAAAGGAGACCATGAAGATCACAGCCAATTTAAAAAATATCCAGCCCATACTCCTTAGTGCCACCCAGAAGATACGGAGAGGGGAGACTTATCCCCCTGAACAGCTGCAGTATATCCAGACCCTTGCAATTACCAATAAACAGCAGATGGAACGCTTAAAGGAGCTTCAGGCAGAACTGCTCCAGTTAGATGAACAGCTCCAGGGTCAGAGGCAGGCATGTGTGCGTGTTTCGGGAGACGTATATGAAGGGACCAAGATTACCATCGGAGACGCATCCATGGTATTAAAGAGCGTTGCCACATACTGCCGATTTATCCGGGAAAAAGGAGAGATCAAGGTAAGCGCTTATTAGGAGGTGGAAATATGGCCATTGGAATGATAGAATTTCAGGGAACGATTCAACGGACACAGGATTTTACCACAATTAAACAGCAGGAAAATACCAAGCCTGCGGTGGATCAGAGTAATTTTCAGATACAGACCGATAAACGTGTAGACGAAAAGACAAAGCAGGTTACCCGAGGGGATGATACTGCAAAAAATGAAAACCATGCGGATGCCAAGGAAAAGGGAAATGGCAGCTATGCAGGGGATGGCGGGGCAAGAAGGAAGAAAAACGTCCCGCAGGAAGGAAGAGTTGTCTTAAAGGGCACATCGCACTTTGATATGTCGGTTTAGCAGCAAAAAGAGTTATGACAGGAATAGAGATTGTACTTCTGATATTAGGAATTATCATATTTATTGTAAGCTTTCTGATTCCGGAGACAAAGCAGAAGGTAGACGGAAAGGCTTTGGCGGACGGAGAGGAAAGGGTTAAAGAAATTGTAGATGAGCAGATGAAGGAGGCAAAGGAAAAGCTTCAGACTTCGGTAGATGAAACGCTTGACTATGCCGTGGCAAAAACGGAACGTTCGTTAGAGCGTATTTCCAATGAAAAGATAACCGCCGTTTCGGAGTTTTCCGATACGGTCTTAGAGGATATCCATAAGAGCCATCAGGAGGTCATGTTTTTGTACGATATGCTCCATGATAAGCAGAAAAATCTTTTGGAAACGGCAAAAGAGATAGAGAGGACAAGGACCATTGCCAAGGAAACCAAGGATGAACTGGAAAAT